>Ga0105050_10002945_pt1 | contig 23939 bp, 37 predicted proteins | sample FRY01_FD_78088 | JGI IMG/M metagenome (GOLD analysis project Ga0105050, IMG submission 78088) | Freshwater microbial communities from Lake Fryxell liftoff mats and glacier meltwater in Antarctica - FRY-01 | ecosystem: Environmental > Aquatic > Freshwater > Ice > Glacier meltwater ...
GAAGATAATTCTCCCGATGATTCTGATGATTCTGATGATTCTGATGATTCTGATGATTCTGATGATTCTGATGATTCTGATGATTCTGATGATTCTGATGATTCTGATGATTCTGATGATTCTGATGATTCTGATGAAGATGACAATGAAGGCAATCCCGATGATGACGGTGATGACGGTGATGACGGTGGAGATAGCGATGAGGATTTTGATGGCGACCCCGATGATGAATTTGGAGATGATGGCGATGAAGAGGATACGCTTGAAGAGATTTTAGAGAAAATAAAAAATGCTCAATTAGGAACAAACTCGGAAGAGGCTCTTCAGACACTTAATGATAAAAGAGCAGTTTTAAATGCATTAGGAGTTCTTGAATCAGAGGTTAAAAGAACTTTTAGAACTAAGGGATTAGCTAAGAACTCTATTGGTATAGATGATATATTCCCAACAAATAGTGATACAAGAGTAGATAATGTGTTAAACGAAATTTTTAAATAATTATGGAAAAAGTAAACAAAACAGAACTAGTCAATATGTCTGAATCTTCGTCTAATGATGTTGTAAAGTTAATGGCAAAAGAAGCTCTACTAAATGAATTTCAAGGAGATGAAGTTGCACAAAAAATGATTCAATTAAGTCAATTGATGGCTATGAATAAAAATACTAGTTCGCAACCCCTTGACGAAAGTGAGGTTAAGCGAATTATTAGAGAGGAAATCGAAACAGAAAAAATTTCGTTAGATAATTTAGATGCAACCGTAAGAGCGATTATTGAAAATAAGCCAACTCAAATAACCTTAAAAATAACCCAAGGAACAGTTACTAAAATTGTTAAAAGAACTATTGGTAAGGATGTTGCTAGACCTTTGATTCAGAATATTTTAAGTGATGTTTTGGCAAGAAATAACGTTTACTTATATGGCGGTGCGGGAACGGGTAAAACCTTTACTGCAAAAACCATAAAAAATGTTTTAGGTTGGAATGTAATTACGGTAAACTGTAATCAATTTACTTCTCAATTAGAACTAATGGGTGGTCAAACAATTGATGGATACCAAGAGGGAAAGGTTATTCGTGCTTTTGGAAATACGAATCCCGATGGTTCGCCAATGAATAAAGGTTGTATCTTACTACTTGATGAATTACCTAAAATTGACCCAAATACTGCGGGTATTTTAAATTCTGCTTTAGCAAGTGTTGGGGAGTATGGTATTGATGGTAAGCCAAGTACTATTCAAAACGGAAAAGGAGATATAATAGAACGTGGAGAGTGCTTTATTATGGCAACTGGAAACAGTTTGCTTAATACAAAGGATGCGGAATATGAAGCCAATTTTAAACAAGATTTATCACTTCAAGATAGATTTGTAGGTTCTACCTATAAAGTGGTTGTAAACGAAAAATTTGAATGGGAAGAAATACTTAACGAGAGATGGGCATTTATATTTATTTACCTTACTAAATTACGTAAAAAAATTGAAGAAGAGGGCTTTACGTCAAAAGCTTTTGTTTCAATTAGGCTAATGCAATCCGTTCAGAAAACTTACAATGTTTACCGACAAGTAAGGGATAACCGAAAGAACACCAAGCTTTATGAAAGTAATCCCAAAATTGCGTTCACACCCGCACCCTATGAGGGTGCTTTAGCTAGTATGGAGTTTAGTCGTACTAAAACTGTAAAAACAGCTTTAGATGAATTTTTCAGTTTGTTTACAGAATCTCAATCTAAAAAGCTAAAAGAGGAAACCAAATATGATGATTGGCTTTATATTGTAGAGGAAAAAGACAAACTACCAATGGATGCCTTGAATACAGTACAAGAATTAGATGAAGTAAAGAAGATTTTAGAGAAATAAAAAGAATAAACACGCAACTATGGATAATATTTTTGATGTTGTTAAAAGAGTAAACAAACAACCTTTTTCGGATTTTGTTAGCCAGAGCAAATATCTTTCAGCACAATCCAATAGATTAAGCAGAATGTCTAGGCGGGGATTTGTATTTAAGCAATATTCTAGTTTACAAGATTCTTTTGATGAAATTGATGAAATACGAAAAAAACCAAATAAAACACAATATGAGAAAGATGCGTTAAAGGCTATTGAGAAAAAAAGATACGACAGTTTTGATTCATTTACCAATGCAATAGAGGACAATAACCCTACTTTTGAAAAGTCTAAAGACATTATTGAAGACATAATGCTTAATATGTCAAGTGTTGTAAATGTTGGAGGGGGGCTTAAAAATGATAAAATTAAAATTACAGAAGACAAGCGTGGTGTTTTTGATTTTGGATTAGCAAGTTTAGGTCTTTATAGACCAATCGAATTTTATTCCGAAGAATTGTATTTAGATATTTTGAATGATAAAATAGTTAGCCCTTTTAAATTTTTAGATGTTCAAGATGGAGTTGTAAATGCTAATTTAGTAACTAAACATATTGTATCGGGAGTTAATTATTTTTCATATACTTATTTAAACAAAAACTATAATTTAGAAAGAAGACAAAAAGGTGCTACCAAAGTTTTTAATACTTTTCCAAGCGAATGTGTGCTTAAATCTAATTCGGATAATATTGTTTTAACATACTATTCTGACAACAAGACAAAGGTTTTTAACGGAAGCGGAAAAGCAAGGCTTAAATACGCATCAAGTAACAAAAAGTCTTATTTAATTTATGATAAAAAATCTGACAATGCAAAACACGTTGATATTTTTATGCCTATAAACCTTTTTTTACGTGTTAATGATTCAACAAGAGCATTAATGTTTTTACCCGCATATTTAATCGCGGGTGCTTTAGAGGATTATGGTGTTCAGACTAGAATAAGTATAATGCGATTGGGTGCAGATAGGGATGTTCATATTTCTGCATCAATACCTATAAAGGATTATGATGAAAGTACTAAATTAGCGTTTAACAAAGCCTTTAATTTAACCTCTACCAGAACAAATGCCGAAGAGTATATGGGGTTTTTTAAAATATTGGCTGAAAACGAAGGGGTACAAGCAACTGCAACGGGTGATGGTACAAGGATTTTCCAGGACGCTAATTATGAAAGCGTAAGTTATATAAATGATGTTTTTACAAAATATAAGAATTGGGCAGAAATAAATAAAGACAAGCCCTTTTTTAATAGTCAAGTAAAGAACTCAAACTTTCAAATTATGTTACCATCAATTGACTACAATTTGACTAATGGAGATTTAAGATTTAAGTCGGTATTAAGTGATTTACATAGAATAATTTATACATTTTATTTTTACCTTGATTTTTTATCTTTAGAATTAATGCCATTGCAAGAGTTTTTAGGGAATATATTTAGAAGGTTTAGTGAGGATGAAACTTTTAGGTCTGTTTTTGAAGTGCCAACTGAAACTAAAAAAATAAAAGATTTAATATTTGATTACGTAAGAGAGTTGATAAAGCTAAAGTACATTACTGTATCGGGTGGAGAATATGCTGATTCATTAGTACAAGTAGAGGAAAAAGATAAAAAGTTTGAAGAAAAAATAAATTCATTAAAAGAATTACTAAACTCATATTAAATGAAATCAATAGCTAAATTAACACCAAGCCAAATACAGTCGATGCAAGAATACTTGCAAGGAAACCCTAGTGCTAGTAAAGGCAAAAACAAAAAGGTTAAATTATTATACAACTTGATTACACCCAAGGTTATTTACGTGCAATACTCTTCTTATGGAGTAGAACCCGATGGAAGTATATCTTCTGAAATTAGCTTAAAATGTATTCAACAAAATGGAGATTTAAGCGATTGTGCTGAAAACTTTGACAATATGAAACAGAGATTAACATTTGAGGCTGACTTAATTGAGGTTGATTTAGATGCTAACGGTAAAATAGTATTTTTATGAAATTAAAACAATTAAATAAAGGAGATTTTTTTACAAGAGATTCGATTATTGGAGGTGCTACGTTTTTGTTTATAGGGAAAATTGAAAACAAAAAGATGATTCAGACTAGAACGTGGCGAGATGTTAAAAATGATTTACATTTACTATCCGAACATTCTAACATTTCAGCACTTCCTTTTGTCGGTATAGAATTTATTTCAATGGTAGAGAAGTTGTTAGAGAAATATAATTTAGATTCTAATTTAGGCGTACTTGATACTACGCACTATTTATATATAACAACTCTTTTCACAAGTTGGCAGTCTGAATATAATAGATTTTACAACTCTTCATTAAGCACAGAAGATGGAGATATGGAGGTTCAAAGACTTCGTTTTGCAGTTTCGGATGTAATGGATAATACTTTATCTCAAGTAAAAGCTAATGAATTTTTTACTACTGAAAATTATCTTCCAATTCCCGAATTAGGTAAAAAAATTACTGTTTTCCAAAAACTACAATTAATGCAAACTGTTTATAATTACTTAAACAAAGATGTGCAAAGCAACTTCTTTAAGGACACGTTTCAGAATTCGTTTCGAGATATGCCAAATCAAGATGTTTATACCGTAATGGTTAGTAGTGAGGATGTAGTTATTGAAGACGAAGAAACTGATGTTGATGTAGATATTGAAACAATTTCAGAAACATTTGTAAGAATTGCTAGTTTACCTAAAGACCAAAGAGTAGATGCCTTGGTTGATTTAGAATTTATTTTAATGCAATCCAAAATACCTAAAGACGAAAAGGATTTAATTCACGATATTCTTGGATTGTTTATTGACGAGATAAATAGCCCAATTAAAAAGAAAGTAACCAAAACCAAACCAAAGAAGGTAGTTAAAGTTGGAACATCAAACGATGATGTAGAAGATTTCCTATCAAGTATTAATAATATAGAAGACGATTTATTTGAAGAATTTGATATTGACGGTATTACCGATGATATGTTTGAAGAATTAATTTAAAATATAAAATTATGAGTATAGAAAAAAAGTTTAAAAGCATAGATGCGAGTAAGTTAAAGCCCGAAATATCTAAGATTCTTGACAATATGAAGAAGAGGTCTGAAAATTTTACAAATACTGATGTAAATGCAAGGATTGAACCCGCTTTAGATAATTTGATTGAAAAAATAAAGAAATTCAATCCAAAGGCTATTTTAGAGCCAAAGCCAAAAGCAAAGCCAAAAGCAAAGCCAAAGGCGAGTACTAAAAAGCCTAGAGCAGAATCGTTTACTTCTAAAGCAAGTAATCTTATGAAAAAGGAGCGCATAACTTGGGATGAAGCTAAAAATAGAGTTAGGAAAGATATTGCAGATGCCGAAAAAGAGATTGAGAAGGAAGGTAAAAAGGAACTAGATAAACTATTTAAAATTGTTGAATCTAAAGACTTTAAAGCAGATTTAGAGAAGTTCCCTAAAAACCAATCTAAACCTAGAAATACTCAAAACAAAAAGACTATTGGTTCAGATGCCAAGAGAATGGCTATGCCCGTTGGTAAAAGAGTTTCTAAGAAAAGCGGTAAAGCCTATTATGAGTACAGAAACAATCGTTCTGATGTCAATTCAGTACCCGCACCAAAAGGAGAATACAGATACAAAGGGGCTACACCACCTTATTTAGAAGATGGCGGTTGGATTTCTTATGAGAATATGAGTGAAGCTGATTTATTTGCTATGGGCGGTGGATTACCAAATGGTTCTTTTCAGTCTTTTGAGCAATCATATTTACCCGCAACAAATACTCCAATAGGATATGCTAAAGGTGGGGAGATAACCAAAACGGGTAATAAAGGTTCGGCTCGTTGGGAAATGAAAATTACTGATGACGAAGGGAATACATCAAGTATTTATGCCGAAAAAAAATCTGATTTGCTACAATATAAAAAAATGTACTTGGCTAAAGGTGGTAAAACTGATGGAGATACATTGGGAGATTTTAAGAAAAGATTAACTGAATTAGGCGATAAGGAATTTATTGATTACAAAGAGAAGCAGTTGGAGAACAGACAAGATTTGTACTATGCTTTTCAAGATAGATTGAAGAATGTGCATAAACAAGAAATAGTTATAAAATATGATTTGCCATTTGAAAAAGGTGGTCGTACAAAATCTGCTTTAAACAAGGACAGAAAGTACTTTAACAAGGCTCAAGCGTGGGAAAGACAGTATTCTAAAGGAACTGACCGAAAAGGTTATATGGCTGATGGGGCTATGTTAGAAACTGATATGTTCGAAATGGGCGGTGGATTACCAAGTAGTTCTTTTCAGTCTTACGAGCAATCATATCTTCCTGCTACAAACACTCCGATAGGTTACGCTAAAGGAGGTTCTATGGCAAGAGGTGGAGAGATAGCAAGAAAAATGTTACTTCAAAATAAAGGTGTTAAAGATGTTATCCGAAAAGAAACAGTAAATGAAATTAGAAGTGCAATAGAAAAAGAGGGGTACACCACAAAAGGCATTAGGGATGAAGAAATTTTAATGATTCACAAAGAATTGAAAAGTTCTACCTACGCAGAGGGTGGAACAATAATGGCTAAAGGAGGTTCTATGGCAAGTGGTAAAGGAAATAGTAAAGAATGGAAAGAATATCAAGTAGCTTCCGATAATATAAATCATTTTAACCGAAAAAATGAATTTATTATGGTTGATGGAAAATTACAAATGAATGATGTTACAAAAATGCCTGAATATAAAATTCTCAACAAAAAATTTAAAGAAAGTTTAAAAAAGGTGGAACAAATGGGTTACGCTAAAGGTGGAGTAATGAAAACTTATGATGATTTCAATAAAGATTATGATGCTTTTACTGATTATGTAATGGATAGGATTTTGCTTACAGAAAGAAGAGAGATTAGAAAAAAGTGGAATGATTCAAAATCCAAAATGCGATGGGAAGACTATCTTTTAAGTGAAGTAAATAAGAAATCTATGGCTAAAGGCGGTCTTTTAAACGCAAGAGAAAGATACATATTAGAACTTGAGGGAATGGTAGGCGTAAGAAAAAGCGCAATAGAAAAATTAATTAAAGACAACAATCTAAATGAGAAAGAATTATTAAATCTTGTTATCGGTGTTGGAAGACAGCAGTTACAGAGGAGTGTTATTGTAGATGCAGTTCTTGGAGGCTTGTCAAGTAAGGCAAACAAAGAGGTTGTTGAATTTGCTAAATCTGACAAAGCATTGAAACTAGAGAATGGTGGTGTAACAAAGCGAAACATAAGTATAGTTAATGATGGTATTGATTTTAAAGAATCTAATTACAAGACTATTTTTGGAGATTTTGACAAAGACGGTACTATAAATATTGATGATGCTTTTCCCTTAAATAGCAAAAAATCTAGTAAAGTAGAGCAAGTTGAATTAAAAGAAACTTTTAGAAAACTTTTAGACGTAAAGGCAGAACTTGATGGTGTTATGAATGAAGCAGTTGATGTATTAGATAAAAAGTCGCCAAAAGGTGCTGACATATACGCTCGTACAAAGACCCCGTATTCAATTATTAAGAAATTAGTAGAGAAACGTATGCTAAACCCAAGTAAAGGGCTTACAGATATGGTGGGTACTACTATTGCGGTTTCTAATCAAAGCGAATTGAATGAACTTAGAGATAAGATTGATGGTGGTTTATTAGGAAAAGTTTTAGATAGAGATGATTTCTATAAAACTCCAAATGCGGGTTATAGAGCATATCATTACATTGTAGAATATAAAGGCATCCCCGTTGAAGTACAGTTGAAGACTAAAATTATGAAAAAACTTCACGAGGTTTCACACGAATCTTATAAAAAGGGTACGTTGGATGCAAAAGGTCTTGAAAAAGTTTCTCAAACATTTGTAAAAGCAGATAAAGGGAACAAAGAGGCTTTAGCGGAGGTGAAAGCATTATTGTTAAATAAGAAAAAACTTAATTCAGAAGTTTCTACTTCTAAAATGGCTAAAGGTGGTGCTATTGCAAAGTTGAAAAAACAAATGGAGGATAGTATTCATAACGATTACTATGCTAAAGGCGGTAAACTTAAAGAGGGGGATAAATTTGAAGGATGGAACGTTTCAAAATACATAAAAATAACTTATGACGAATTAGGTAGTCCTAAAGGTGGTTATTTAAAGTTAGTTAATCAAAAGACCTTTGATGAAATTATTATAAATAACGATATGGCTTTAAGAGGTGCTAAATGGTTTACTCAAAGCGTAAAGGGTTTACAGATTTCAGATAAATCAATTCGTAATGTAATTGATAAATCTATTCACGCTTATAAACTTTCATATTCAAAAGGTGGTAAACTAGATGCTAAATACATACCAAGTTTTGAAATTTACAAGATAACTACTAAAGATGGGAAAGTTTATGAAAACAACTATTCTGATTTAGAATTTTTTAGTGGGGCTTATGTTTCTGACAAGGTTGTTACAGAAGATGAAAAGGATAAAAGCCAAATGACTTTGTTTGATAAAGGTGGTAAAATACCTAAAGATGCTATTTACATCAAGAGAAGAGATATTGCAAGTATAACTCACGGTACTGATGAAGATGATACTGAAAAGATAGATGGTAAATTCTTGTTTAATGGATTTTGGATAGACCCAAAAAGAGATAGAAAATTAATTGCTCAAGCGAAAAAAGAAGGTCTTTTCGATAAAAAGAAATCTACTCCAATGAAGTTTTTTATTGATGATGAAGGTATGTTTAAGGGTGGGGAATTTCGTATAAAATCTCAACAAAGTTATCCAAATAGATATATTATTGCAGAACTAGACCAAGACGGAAAAGAAAAGCCTTTTAAGAACACTATAAATCAAAAAGATTTTGAAGCAAGTTTTTCTAAATTTCCTAAAAAGAAAGCACCCGCAAAAAAGAAAAAAGGCGGTGCTATTAATGTTGGCTACAAAAAGGCTAACAACATAATGGTAATAACTAAAAGTATCAGAAAAGAGGGGGAATCTTGGAATGAAGCTTTAACTAGAGCAAGGGCTTTGAATAAATAATTAAGGCATTATATTATTTTATAAAACAAAATTTTGTAAGTTTGTAATAAATCAATTAATAATAAACACGATGAAAATTAAAGACACAATTAAAGAATTAGGATTAGATGAAAATACTCTTCCTAGAATTTTACAACAAAGAGTAGCTACAATTAATGGTTTACAAGACCAATTAATTTTGGCAGAAGCAGAACACATCCAAGAGCCGACAGAGGATAGTAAAGAAAACCTAGATTCTGTAAAAACTTACCTTAAAGAATATTTTGAGGACGTTAAAGAACAACTTGTTAATCATAGCGAGAAGGTTTCTAAGAAAGCTAAAACAGATGCAGATGCACAAGCACAAGCCGATGCGGATGCACAAAAGTTAATTGATGAAGCTAAACCAAAAGAAGAAGAAAAATCTAGCGGTATAGGTGCATTATTAATTGGCGGGGTGTTATTGGTTGCTACCTTGGGTGTGGTAAACGTAATGAAGAATAAGTAAGTATGAAAGAAAGAAATCTAATAATGCTAATTACCTTTACTCTGTTTTCAGCAGAAGCATATATGCACTATAATACTGCAAAAAATGAAGGTAAAAAAGAGTTTAAATGGTACAAACCATCCACTCAAACAACTATTAGAAATCTTGGAATTGTCGGTTTGTTTTCAATTTTAAATGGATACGTGATAGAAACTATAAAAAAATAAATATTATGGCAGAACAAAAAGAAAAGATAAATGGTGTTCATCCCAATCTTTATAAAACATTTTTAATTTTAGCTATGGTTTCTTTTTCACTTGGAGCATTAGTTAATTATTACACATTGAAAAGACTTACTAAGTAATGGTAATCAAAGGAAATGTATTTGACAGTTATGGAAATTTAGACGGAGCAACTATTGTACTTATGCGTGATGGCAAGAGAACAAACGTAGCAGTTGTTTCGGATGCTAACGGTAATTTTCAAATTGACAACGATGAAATTAAATCAGATGATATTTTTGAAATAAGGTATATAGGGTATTTAACCCAAGAACTATCTGCAACAAAATTATCTAACGCTTCAATTCAAATGAAAGAAAGCGCAGAACAATTAGATGAAATCATAATTACTGCAAATATTGGGAAAAAACCAAAGACACCAAGTACAGAAATTACTTCAAAGAACACTACAAATACAAAATGGTTTAAGTCGCCAATAGTACTTATTCCAACAATAGCAATATTGACATTAGGCACGGTTTTATTAATAGTAAATAAATTTGATAAATAATGGAAATAGAAACAAGTAAATTAGCAGAGGGTGGAGAAACACCTAATGTACCCGTAGTTGCTCCAGCACTAGAAGCAACAATAGAACCAATGGGTAAAGGTGGTAATATTGATAGTTCAGATAAATTAGGGCTAATACCCGTAATGATGTTGGGCTTGTTGACTGCTTCTTTGGTGTATTCTATATTTTATTATAGAAATGCCTTGAAAGACATTAAAAAAGGTTCTTCGGTTTCTAAAGTAAAAGCAGATGTGGATGCATTGCGTACTAGATTAGACAACTTAACAAGGAAAAAGACACGAAATAATGGAAGGAATTAACATTATAACATACGGTAATATAAATCAACAACAATTAATGCAACTAGGAAAGGAGTGCATTGCAGATGCGGTATTACCGATACTAGAAGATAAGTTTAGTGATGCTTTAGATTTTCCTACAAACGATTCTAAAATAACAAAAGACGAGTTAAACGATATTGCAAAAAAAATTGAAGCATTAAAAGAGAAAGATAACCGTATTCATTTGGATAGATACCAAAGATATGATAAATCTCTTGCTCAATCAATAAGTTCTGTATTTGCAAAAAAAGGAATGGATGTAGATGAGATTATTGAAAGTTGTTTCCAAGATATTAATCCCACTATTTTGAAATTAAAAGCTAGGTATCAAAGACCAAGACCTTTTCAGTTAGCGCAAATATATAAACTTAAATTATTTCCTTTTCCGAGTTTTTCAGCAGACACACCATCATATCCAAGCGGTCATACACTTCAAGCGATTATAATACTAACTATTATCGGAAACAAGTATCCCGAATCATATAGGTTCTGTAAACAAATGATGGAAGATGTAGGTGCTAGTAGGGTTTATCTAGGACACCATTACAAAAGTGATAATGATGCTTCTGTATTAATTGCGAGAGAAATAATGAAACTGCCCGAAATGGCTAAAAAATATAATTTATAATTTATAATCTACAATGAAGTCAAACGACACAAAAGAAGACACAAAAGAAGCACAACCATTAGAGCCTAAAGTAATAAAGCTAGAGCCAAAAAAAGAAGAGAAGCAATTAACCGCAGACGGTCAAGAAATTCTACCATACATTACTTTAAGGATTGCTCCCGTTGCAAAACCAAGAATGACACAAAGCGATAAGTGGAAGAAAAGACTACCTGTTGTTAAATATTGGAAATACAAAGACAACTTAAAATTACTTTGCTTTTTAACTAAGTGGCAAATAAAAGAGGAATTAGACATTACTTTTGTTATTCCTATGCCTATTTCTTGGACTAAAAAGAAAAAAGAGAAGTACGACAAGCAACCCCATAAACAAACTCCCGATTTAGATAATTTAGTGAAAGCTTTTAAGGATGCTTTACTAGAACAAGATTCTGCGGTTCACACATACGAAAACATAAAAAAAGTTTGGGGAAGGGAAGGACAAATTATTTTAAAAAGATAATTCTTATTTTATGAAATAAAAAGTATAAATTTGTAAATATGAGTAATAAGGCACACAAAAACTTAAACAAAGGTATTCATTATGTATTTTCGGAAATTCAAAAGACGATAGAAACAGTAGGCGAAAGCGGTTTTGTTAATATGCTTATAGAGTTGCGTGAGGATAAAGAATTAATTTATCAGAACGAAATAACTAAGACTGTTATACAAATTGTCTGTAATGAATTTAAAATATCTTCTAAAGAGGTACTATACGGAAAGTCAAGACAAAATGATAAAACACACGCATTAGGTGTCATCACTTTCATTCTTACAAATGATTTTGGTTATTTATTAAAAGACATTTCTTTTGCGTTAAATAAAAATAACACTAATTTATCAAGATACAAGACCGAAGTTGATAACTACGACCCTAAACATCCTTTAGACGAGAAGAGATTGGATAAAATGCAAAATATACAACACAAAATTAAAATCTACAAGAAGCATTATGAGCAACAAAGACAAGAATAACGACATAGAAAAAATCAGCAAAGTACCAATTGAATCTACTGATTCTACAAAAGAAGAGTTCTACGAGGGATTTAGCCCACTAGACGAACCCGTAAAAGAAAGGGCTTACACCCAAGGTAATGTAGATGGTAGTAAAATTGTAGGGGAAATTGAAGAGCCATCATTTGATGCTCCTAATTTTTCAGATTTTGACGAAAATGAAGATGCCGAACCAAGTTCTTTTAACCCCAAAATTGCAAATTTAGATAAAAAAGAACAAGCCTATGCTACCGAGCAAATGGTGGATACTGTTTTGGATGTTTATGTAAAAGCGCATCAACTTGCAAACAACTTTACCAAGCTTAAAGAAAATAAGATTCAAGATGCTATTGATAATGGAGAAATCTCACAAAATCTAAGGATTCCTATTGACGAACGAGGTGGCACTATGGGATTGATGGAGTATGTAGGAGAATACAATAATCAATTATCTGATGCTATAAAAGTAGAAGATGATTTTATTGAAAAGGTTAAACCGCCAATGGTTCGAGTTTTTCAAAAGAAAGGTCTTGCGCTAACTGATGAACAATTCCTTTGGGTTACTTTTGGTGGAGATATAATCACTAAAGTAGCATTGATATACCAATTAGTTAAGCAAAATAACAAGTTGATAGAAATGTGGAAAGACCAAAGTGTACCACAATCACGACCTCAAGCTAGTAAACCTAAAGAGCAAAGTGCCAAACAAGTGCCAAGAGAAGAGGAAGTTGCAGAAAAGCCACAATATGAAGAACCCGAAGAAGAGTTTAGCGCAGAGGCTATGGTTCGTGAAATGATGCACGGTAAAGAGGATTCTAATTTTCAGAATGCGGATTTAGACGAAAGTATGCCTATTTTTGGAGATAAAGAAATTCTAAAAAATTTAAGCAAGTTGTCAGAAGAGCAAACAGTTATTCACATAATTCCCGCTAAAAATACTAAAGGTAGAGGTAGACCAAAAAAGAATAAATAATGAGAGAGCCTAAACTTGGGGTAGCAGTAGGGAAAAAAGGAGTAGGTAAAAGCTATATTACAGACCAAATGATTGCATCTTATGTTAGGGGAAACCCTAGCAAGGGTATTATTGGTAGGAAAGCACTTATTTTAGATGTTAATGATGAATTTAGCGATGTTAAAGCATTACGCTTAAATGATGTTATGAAGTTTTCAGCACACAATACCGTTGAGGCTAGGAGAATAAGACCGTTTAACAATGATGGTAGTCGTATGACTTTAAAGGAGATTCAAAATGCTTTGTTTTCTATTTTAAGCAACTTTAGAGGTGGGCTATTATTGATTGAGGATGTAAATAGATACATTAGCGACCACTTGCCAAATGATTTAGTTGGTGCTATATGTACTAATAGACATACCGACACCGATATTATTATGCACTTTCAATCTATTGGAAGAGTAACATCGAAAATATGGCAAAACCTAAATTGGGTTCGCTTTCATAAAAACACCGATAGTGTAGACCGCCACATAAAGAAGTTTGAGGATAAGTTCGAGTATCTTAAAATTGCTGAAATAATGGTAAACACTCAATATTATAATGGAAACGAGAGATTCTTTCTATTTGTTGATATTGATTCTGGAAAGATACAAGGTAATTTTGACAAAGAATTGCTAAGGAAGGCAATAGACGACTACATAGAGAAGTATTACCGTAAAATAATAACCCCGATGCTACAACAGAGGGATTTAAAGGGTAATAAAAAATACACTCAAGTATCTGCGGTAAAGTTTGTTAAGGATAGAATAGTAAAGAATTATTGCTCTTAGGACGTATTTACAATTTTCATATTGTAGTTATATTGTGTGCTTTATAATAATTATTATGTTATAAGATAATATATTTGTTAAGTGCGATTCTGTAATCGCTAACAATATTTATTATTAACCTTTTAATTCATTCTGAAATGAATACACAAAAATTAGTTTCTATTTTAGGTAAAGTTCTTACTGTAACTGCGGGAGTATTAGTTGCTTTCAAAGTACAGTCTTATTTAGGAGAGATGCGTGTTCAAGCACCATCGACTGCTGAATAATAAAAATTATTATTCATTTTAAAACAAAATACAAATGTCAAATATTCGTAAATATTTAGCTGATGCAAAAGCAAACGCTAACGAAAGTTTCTCAAATATGACGGGTGGATTCATAGACGATTCCAACTTCACGGGAGATGATTTTTTTGGTGCTAATGGAGGCGGAAATTCTGCTCCAACATCACAACCTTATATTATAAACGTAGCATCAACAGATGTTGCTGCTGTTCCAAATTTTGCAGTTTTAGGTTCGTATGAATTTATAAACAATGCGGGATTTACTGCGGGTGGAAACTTAGTAATAGGTGCAATTACAATTTCTAGTGGAATTTCGGGTATTACTTACCGTGAAATGCTTTACCAATTTATGAACAACCCTTTTAGTGTTGGCTTGACTTATTTACAGTCGGGTACTACTAATCAAGTGTTGGAAACTCTTGCAATAAACACAAGAGATGCAAATGGTAACGAAGCGCAGAAAACGTTAGTTCCTACAATTGACCCTTACCAACAACAATCTGATATTATCGCTATGCGATATGGTTTCAGAATTGATGGATTCACGAAGATTAAACTTTCTCAAGTACTTGCTAACGCAACTGTGAAATTATACTTCTATCCATCTGATAACATCAACTTAGCTAGAGGTTTAGCGGGTAGGTCTGTATCAGAGCAATTTGGAAATCCAGGCATTGTTAAGGCTCAAACTATTAACTTACAAGGGTAAATTAATGCTTAGTGTAGCTAGTCTACACAGTAAACTTAATAAAAAAGGGTTATGGCTATGCTATAATCCTTTTTTTAATTTAAAATACAATACAGATGAATACAGTTTATGACTACATAGCGCAGACAGACCCTAATTCAGCCAAAAGAATAATTGAAAATTTCGGGTACACCGTTACTAATGCAAAGGATATGGGTGCAAACCTAAAGACTTTGGTTAATAACGAAGGAGAAGGTGCTTTGCTTAGTATAATGGAAGCGCACCCCGATAAGGATATTATTTTAGAACTTTTTACCAAGAAAGAAGATTCATCAAACGCAAGTGGGAATAACAATTATAACACTAGAAGAAATAATGATGATTTTGCTTTTGAACGTGGATTGCAATATGCTAATGCAAGTGGCGCACAACAACAGAATACAGATGCAAGTAATTTAGCATCAAACACTAACACAATGATATTTGCCTCTGCATTAATCTTGGCGGTAGCAATAATCTTTAAAAACGATAAGTAAGATGGCAAAAGTAGATGATTTAACAAGTAATATTGCGGTATTAGTCGCAAACAACAAACTTGCAGTTATAAAATTTCTAAGAGGACAAGGAATCGATATTTCTGTAAAGTCTTCTGAACAAGATGTTGCGCTTGTTTTGTTTCAAGGTTTAGCAGATAATAAATTTGCAAAAAACTTTAACGATTGGGTTACAAATTCACAATCTAATTACGGAGGGGATTATAAAAAAGAAAAAGCTTTTACGGGTTCACTTGAATCTATCGCAGTTAAAAAAGGAAATTTTGCAAACTTTGACACTAGTAAGCCTTTTAATATTGGAGATTTTGGAACGGGATACAAGTCTCCCTTAGATGCAGATGGAAACAAGGTTGACAATCTTTTAAGTAGAGGTGCTAAATCTGTAAATTGGGGTATACTTATTAATAGTGGTGTCTCATATTGGCAAACTAGTGAAAAGGCAAAAGCCGAAAGAAAGCAAGCAGAGTTATTGCTGAAAGTTGAACAAGCCAAAATTGATGCAATGATTAAGAGTGGTGAGTTAACTACTAGACAAGGTGAAATACAACTTCAAATTGCTAGAGAACAATCAAATTCTCCCGAATCTAAAACTGTTATTTATATAGTTGGCGGAGCAGTTGCGGTTGCTGTTTTAGCAGTAATAGGTTATGTTTTAGTTAAACGTAAATAATAATTAAATGGCAAACGAAAGAGAGGTAACTTTTGACAGAGTTAAGTTTGACGGTTTAGGCTACCAAAGAGGCGTAAATCGCTTATCTAAATCTGACCTAAAATACTACATTATAACGTTTGCCTTTATTGGTATTGGCGCATTAATATTTACAAAATTAGATAAATAATGAAAGAGGTAAACGCAATGGAAAACGCTAAAAAGTTAATTAGTGGCGACCACAAAGAACAATTATTAACCAAGACTAAAGGAACTGTTCAAGGTGCTTTTACGGGAATGGTTGGTGGTGTTATGTTCGGTTACTTTAAAAGTAAGAATATTTACACTACGGGCTTCGTGGGTCTTCTTATCGGAGGTGTTATTTCAAATTTATTAGTTAGTAGTATTAAAATTCAAAAATAGAAATTATGGGAGGATATAAAAATGAATGTGGTAAATATTATTCAAATCCAACTTCGGATAATCTTTTTGGTTCTTCGCCAACTTGTACCGAACAAGAGGTTTTAGAGTATAAAAAAAAATCACTTTCAAGGCAGATTAAATTAAAAGAAGACAAAAAAGAAAATGCAAATTTATTGTCAGCAAAGTTAAAACAATTGCAAGATGAAGAATCTCGAAAAGTTTACACACAGTATCTTATCTATGGTCTTATAGCGGTAGCGGGTTACTTCGCATACAAAAAGTTTAAAAAATAGAAATTATGTACGGAAATATAGAGCAACAAGTTGTATCAGAGGAATCTCCAATAATAACTACACTAACATCACCAACCCAAGAATTAGCATTTGCTCAAATAGGTAGTGGAGTTGGTTTTACAATAGGTTTAGTATTGGCTTTTAAAAACAAAACGGGTTTTTGGAAAGGATGGGGTTATACTATTTTAGGAGGGATGGCTTTATCGGGAATAGGATATGGAGTAGGTAAATTAATAAAAAAATAGAAATTATGGCAAAAAAAATGAACGCATATATGACTGCTTTGGCGAAAGCTAGAAAAAGTGGAGCAAGTAGCTTTTCGTACAACGGGAGTACTTACAAAAAGGCTAAAACAAAAACGGGATTATTAATTTATAAAAAATAATTATGAAAACCTCAAACGTAATATATACTGCAATAATTCTTTTAGGTGTTTCAGCAATTAGCTATATGTACTACCTATCTGATTTTGCAAACAAAAAAACCGAATAATAAACTATTTTTATCAAGGAAAAATAAGACACAAAATAAAATCCTATTATGAGAATCAACCAAAGTGCAAATCAACAATTCAAAGAAAGCGGTAGTAGTTTGCCTTTTAAGAATTGGTTGAATAGAGAAAAAGCAAAAGGAGAAATAATCCCACAAAAAGAGGTTATTAACTCAATAGAGCAAGAATTATTAGATAAGGTTTCTGATAAGAAATTAGGCTATGTTTCAGAAAGTGTTTCTGTTAAACCAAAACCCAAAACAATTCTAGGACTTAATCCTAATGTTTTGATTATTTCGGCACTTGTAGTTTTAGGTGCGCTTACTTATAAACACTTTAAAAAGAAATAAATGGATTTTAAAATACAAACAAGATTTGAGCAAATGACTTTGGCAATTAGTGTTCAAACCCAAGGAGCGACTAAAGTTAGACTTAGGGTTATTGATGCGGACAAGCCTCTTACTGTTTTTACAGATAGATACAAGACTGTTTCCAATTCAGCTAAATTTTATGTAAGACTTCCATTAACCCCAAAAAATATAATTGTTAGCGTTTATTCAGAAAATGCTAATAATAGTAAAAATGATAATTCTGTAAAAATTCTAAATATATCTAAAAAAGGATTAGAAAAAAGAATGGACGAAGTTGATATAAACAGTTATAGCGTTATGTCATTCGTTGATTTTGCACAAAAATTTAGCTTTAATGCTTCGTATTTGGATACAGATACTTATGTAAGTGATGCGGGAAATTACAGAATAGAATTTATGCCTCAAATATTGAATGACAACGGTACGGCTATTAAAACTCCCGCTAGAATCAGTAAGTCTTCGGGTAGGATTCAAGTAAGTAAGGCTATGTTTATGGACTATACAGTTCCTATGAGAATGGCAATATTATTACACGAATTTTCTCACTTTTATTTAAACGAAAATATTGACGATGAAACAGAGGCGGATTTAAACGGGCTTTTGATTTATTTAGGATTAGGTTATCCAAGAATTGAGGGCTATCAAGCTTTCTTAGAAGTTTTTGTTGATAATCCATCTCAAGCAAATAAAGAAAGATACGATATGATTAATAAGTTCATTCGTGATTTCGAGAACAAAAAAATGGTAATGTACTAAGATATGGCATACGAAAACATAAAAAAAGTTCCCGTAAATGATTCAACAGATTTAGTTTGGATTAATTGGTTTGACAGTTTGAAAAACACTTTTGGAAAGAAAAAGGCTCGTTCTTTATTTTCAGCTAATTGGGATGCTCAAAACGGAGATGGTTCAAACGCAAATACTTCTGATTTAAGAGGTCATTTGAAAGATAACGGTATTGATATTAGCGGTGGTGTATTAGGAGAGGCAAAAGATAAGCTTTTTGATGCGGGAGATTTTATTGGCGACTTCTTAACTATTGGTAAATGGATTGGTATTGGATTGGTTAGTGTAGTAGCGGTCAGTATTGGTGCTTTAGTGTTTCAATTAGCCACCAAGTCGAGTGTTAGAAAAGAAGCTTTAGTAATAGGGAAAACAATAGCAACGAGAGGCGCAATGTAAAAATTAATTATGACGAAAAAAGATAAAATAATATTATATAGTTCTTCATTAGGTTTAGTTATAGCTTTTCTTATTTATAATAATACCAAGAAGAACATATTGTACTCTGAAATACTAAAACGTATTGGTGGAGGTACAATTAAGTTTGATGAATTACCCGTTTGGACTAATAGTTTTTTAACTAAAATCAAAGCTACGGGTAAAGCATACGCAATATATAAGCAAGATACTATAAAGCAGAAAGCAGAACAGATGTATGAGGCTTTGGATGGTTTAGGAGAAGATGAAGATGCGATTTATACTATTTTTGAATACTTTAACTCTAAAGTAGGAGTGAATCAATTGGTTACTTTTTACAATGCCAAATATATTAAAGATGGGTATTCATTAAAGAAAAGGCTTCAAGACTTACTTTCGAGTAGTGAATTGTCAAAAGTGAGTGTGATTATTAGTAGAAAACCAAATGTAATATATATATAATATGAAAAAAACTATATACATAGTCGGAGGTAGTGTAATTGGAATAGTTTTAGCTTATTTAGGGTATGACTTGTATCGTACAAATAAAAGCAAGAACGAAGCGATTGAGAATAAAACAGATGGAGGGGCGGATGAAGATGGAGGACTTCCCGATGGTCAAGAATCTTCTAAAGAAAAAAAGCAATCTAGGGATAGTTTTCCTTTAAAGGTTGGTAGTTACGGTTTTAAAGTATTCTTGCTTCAAAGTGCCTTGAATAAAATAGGTTCAGATTTAACGGTTGACGGTAAGTTTGGTCAGAAAACATACGATGCTTTATTAGATACTAAACAATTGAATTATTTTTGTAATATTGGTCAGTTTTGTGGTGTTGATAGGGCGCAATATTTAAAGATTTTGTCAAATGCTAAAGAAGGCGGTTGGAATCAAGCAAATATTGAATTGTTATCTAAGGAGAAATGGATTCCTTTTACAACAACAATCAATAGTATGTTTCGTAAATAATAAACTATAAAATGGCATATTTCAGAAAAGAAAACTATCCAAGTACTAATAACTGTCAAACGCTTGATGCACAAATAAGTGATATTAGGCAAGACTTATCAGAGGTTCAAAGCAAAAGAACCATTGGTAATGCATCAACGATTAGGAAGTTTTTAGAAGCTAAAAAGATTGTATATGCAAGTAAGTATTGTTCTAAGGTCTTAGAAGAAGAATCGGTTTCGGGTACTATTGATGAATTGACAGATAGGCTTAAAGGTGCGGAAGAAAGAATTATTATCCCCGTTGATAAAAAAAGACTGTATATGCTTTTAAGTGGTTCGGCAGTAATCTTATTAGGAATGTATTTTATAACAAAAAAATAAAGCAATGGGTATATGTTGGTCTAATTGTGAGCAAAAAAGATACGATAAGCAAATTTCAGAGTATCGCAAAGAGTTCCCCGAATTATCATTTAATTATAATGGTTGGAAAAATACATCAATTGAATCAAAGCTTTCTAACTGCCTTGAATTAAAAAAGGACATAGAAGTATTAAGGGTACTCAAATCGGGTAAGAACGCTGATTATTTAGATGGTGGACGTAGAGGTAATCAAAGGATTGATGCAAGAGGTCAAAAAGCTTATGCAGAAATACTTGTACAGTACGAAAAAATAAATAAAAGCAAATATTGTGATACGGTAATTAGCTTAGATACCAAAAAAATTGACAGAGAAAGGTTTTTAGCCGAAACCACTGATGTAGCAGATAGGGTTGAAGACAATACAGATATTAATAGAACAATATTATTAAGTGTTGGTGGTTTTGTTTTGTTGGGTGGTGCGGTAATTGCAATTTTAAATTCAAGAAAATAATGAGCGTAAGACAAGATAAATACCTTTATTCGGGTCAACTAAATCCAAATTGGAGAAAAGATTTGAAAAGTATTCTTAATGAGCAACAAGAAGAAATTATAGGCTTAGAAAAAGGTTACTCAAAAGATTCATTGCCAAAAGAATATTTAATTTTAATTGGCGGTGTTGTTGTAATGGTTATAGGAATATTAATATATAAAAACAGAAAATAATGTGTCAAAAATGTAAAAGCAATGAATTAAATGCTTGTGGATGTTCTAATGTAAGTGGTAAAACACAAAACGTAAGACCCGTAATGAGTGAACTCCGACAACAAATAACTTTAGATAATATTTTAGACAAAGTTGAGGTTGAATCTAAGGATGTGTATGAAATAGCTAAAAAGGTTGGTTCTTCTGTTAAAGACGAGGTTGAATCAATATACAATGATGCAAAGTCAGAAGCAAAAAGATTTGACAAAAAACAAAGACTAATAAAGTCTGTTCCAAATTCTGTATTGGTTTTTGGTGCGGTTGGAATATTAGCTTATAGCATCTTCAAATAATTATATGAAAAAGCTATTACTTGTTTTAGGTCTAGGTGGTATATCTTTTGCTCTTTACAACTACTTTAGTAAGCAGTTTGAACTAGCGTTGAATTGGGATTATAAAGCCTCTAATTTTATGCCCCATAAGGTATATGATGATAGGTTTGAGGCTACGTTTGATTTAGAAATATTAAATAAGTCAAGCTTTACTACTACTATAAATAGCTATGATATAAATATACTTTATAAGGGCAAAGTCGTGGGTTCTACAAAATCAAATACTGCGGTTAAGGTTTTAGGCGATTCTTGGTTTAAGATTCCCGTATTAGGAAATATTTATTACAATCAAGTGATAGCAACCGCTAGTAGTATAGCCCCTTTAATACTTAATGAAAAGCCTTTAAATATTGATATTAACGGTAAAGTAAATATTACTTTTCAAGGTATAAATAGGATATTAGTTTTAACAAAAAAGGATATTGAAGTTACAGATAACATAAGCAAGTCATTAGGGCTAAATAAGCCAATTGACAAAGTAAAGGATTGGTTAAGTGGATTAGGAATAAAAATAAAAATATAAATTATGAAAACATCTATTAAAATAGGATTAGGAGCAGGAATTTCAGTATTGCTTTATTTTTTATTAAAAAAAAATAAAACAAAAAGTACATCTATTTTAGATTTACGGTTAGAACCACAACAATTATTAGAGGAAGATGCTTTAAAGACTGCGAAAGAAAAGGCAAGGCTTTTGAAGTTAGAAGAAGAAAAGGCATTAGCGTTAGTCAAAGAGACAGAAAGACGTTTGGCTTTAGCAAAAGCAAATGGTGTAAAAGATTCTAATGAAAAAGCAAGGATTTTAGCACTAGAAAAAAAATTAGCACAAGACAAAGTAAAGGCAATGCTTTTGGCAACAGCACAAGACAAAGTAAAGGCAACGCTTTTGGCAACAGCACATCAATACGCATTAGCGAATCAAAAGGAAACAGCAAGATTGGCTTTATCCATAAAAAATGCTAATTCTTTAATGGTAAAGAATAGGCTAAAAGACGAGACAAGACTTGCTATAATTGAGAGAGAACGTGAGAGAGAACGTGAGAGAGAACGCTTAAATAAAGAAGCAAACGATGCAAAAATAGACCCTAATAAGGGTGGTTATGGAGGAATTAAGCCTTTGCATACTAATAGAGATTTAGGACTTTTTTTAAATTAGACAATAAATAAATATATTATATAAAATAATTTATGTTTCAATAAATATAGTAGTATCTTGACAAATAATAATAAAAAGTTTACAAATGATGTTATCTAAGACACAAGAAATAATGAAAACAGGTATTGCAAAATACTCAAAATCACTAGAGCGTAAAGAAGAGGATATTCAAATACAAGTTAAAGCAGACCAAAATTCAAAAGGTGTTATTTATCAAATTTGCGATAAATGGAATCCAAAAATAGAGGTAAGCTTTAAAGATATTATGGACATTAAAACAGATTTATTACGCTTTGAGTTCTTATCTACGCCTTTTATGAGAAAAAGTGTTGATTTGTACGTTAAGCACTATGAAAGTATTAGTTCTGATATAAGTTTATTTATCTTCAAAAAGGATAATACGATTGGAGTTGCGGTTTATCATAAATTGGACTTCAAGGAAATGATAACTTTGGAAAAACAATTCCAACGAATAGGATTATAATCTATGGCGAATAGCACCACACAACCTAAAATGGTAAAGAAAATATCTAATTTAATGAGTTCAGATATGGACTGGATAAAAGAAAAATTGACCGAAATGGATGTTACTCTAAATAAGCTTCATCAAACAGTAATTGGAGATAATGCATACGGTCAAAAAGGATTGGTAGAAGAGGTTAGAGAGCATAAAGCATATTTAGAAAAAGACAAGTATTTAAAAGCCAAATTTATAGGAGGTTCATTTGTAGTTGGCACCTTATGGACTTTACTTTTAAAATTTTGGGATAAAATATTTATATAAAAATTAAAAAATTAATATTATGGGAATCACAGTATCATCACCAAATAACATCAGTTCTCCAAGAGGGAACTCATTAGCGTTATATAAGGATGCCTCAACGGGCAAGTTCTTTGTAAAAGACATATATGGAAATATAGAAAATTTTTTAACGCCATTAGATTACCAAGGCACTTGGAACGCAGAAACCGATACGCCAACATTACCAAGCGCAAACACTTCAAAAGGTAATTATTACGAAGTTTCAGTTGCGGGTACTTATGAAGGTATTTCTTATGGCGTTGGGGATTATATTATTTCAAATGGTATTGAATGGCAAAAAATAGACAATACCGATGCGGTTTTAACCGTTTTTGGAAGAATTGGTAATGTAGTTGGAGAAGTAGAGGATTACGAAGAGTTTTACCCTCTTATTTCTGATTTAGAGGCAGAAGTAATCGCAAGAGAAAATGCCGATACTACTTTACAAGACAATATAGATGCAGAAGCAACCGCAAGAAGTAATGCGGACAATTTAAAAGCAAACATCGCTTCGCCTACATTCACAGGAACGGTAAACGGTATAACGAAAGCAATGGTAGGTTTAGCAAACGCAGACAATACAAGCGATGCAAACAAGCCAATTAGTACAGCGACACAAACAGCTTTAGATACTAAAAACCCTTTAATATCGCATTTAGAATTTAACGATACAGATAA
>Ga0105050_10002951_pt1 | contig 23899 bp, 23 predicted proteins | sample FRY01_FD_78088 | JGI IMG/M metagenome (GOLD analysis project Ga0105050, IMG submission 78088) | Freshwater microbial communities from Lake Fryxell liftoff mats and glacier meltwater in Antarctica - FRY-01 | ecosystem: Environmental > Aquatic > Freshwater > Ice > Glacier meltwater ...
CGACCCTTGCGCGCCAGCCGCGACCCTTGCGCGCCAGCCGCGACCCTTGCGCGCCAGCCGCGACCCTTGCGCGCCAGCCGCGACCCTTGCGCGCCAGCCGCGACCCTTGCGCGCCAGCCGCGATGCATCGAAGCACAGCACAGCGCCGACCTTGCCCGCGCACGACCACGCCACCACGCCACCACGCCACCACGCGATCAAAGCGTCGCTCGGGCCGGTGAGCGGCGGTGGCAACCGCGCCAGTGTTCCGCTGGCGGTTCGGCCAAGATCGTCGTCGATGAACTTGATGTCGGCAAGGCCGTGCTGACGCGCAATGTCGACAAGGTCATAGTGCTGCCGCTCGCTCTGAAGGTTGGTCATGACCCGGGTTTGCGTCGATGGACGCACGCACACGACGGCCATGCGCTTCAGGACCTGCACCGGGATCAGGTCAGGACTGTCATCGCCGGGTGCCTTCACGACAAGGCCTTTGGCCTGCATCAGGATTTGGCAAGCGTCGTTGCGGCTTTCGCCCGTTCCGCGGCGCTCGTCCCGCCCGCCTTGCGGGGCCTGGATATCAGGCTCATCTGCCGGCCCGAAGTCGGCGCAATCGCGTCGGTCTGTTTCATTGCCGTCCTCCCGTGCATGTCCATTCCCGGTCGGGGAGTTTGTCAAAACAGCGCGCGGTGCGACCTGCCTTCGCAAGTTGGGCAGCGCCGCGAAGCCAACCTGCGGCGCGCGGTTCTCCTGTCGGCGCAAACGACAGGATCCGGCATCCGGCAGCGGACTCGAGCCGACACTGCCAGATCGGCCTTCCACCGCCAGAAACCGGCCGGTTGCCCGCTGCTTTACCCTCCGCACCCCGGCGCGCTGGCCAGAACAGGGATGCCATGGATAACGAACCTCCCGGTCTTCGCCGACATGGGAAGCCGGAACGGGACATGCCTTGGGCCGTCAGAACGTGCTCTGCGTGGGCTCGCAGTCCGGCGGCAAATCCGCAGCCGTCGCCTGCACCCCGATCGAGACCGCCAAGCAAAACCGCATCGATCCGCAGGCTTGACCCACCAACACACGCGCCCGCATCCCGCACCACAAGATCAACCGCCTCGACAACCTGCCGCCATGCAACGCAAGACAATTGCGGCAAGACCGGACGGTTGATTTTTTGAAATTATTTCAGTTACTTAAGTGACCCGCAAACCGCTTGCATTGCAGTGCAATTCCGGACACTCATTGCAGACTGATTTACGGGGTTTCAAAGGGGACAGACGTGGTTTCGATCTACAGCCATGCCGATTTTACGCGCCATGTGACGCCACCGGGGCATCCCGAGCGGGTGGCGCGGTTTGCTGCCGTCGAGGCCGGGTTGATCGGCGTTGCGGGCGCCCGGCGTGACGCGCCGTTGGCTGGCGAGGCAGACCTTTTGCGCTGTCATCCGGCGGATTACGTGGCTCAGGTCAGGGCCGCCGTGCCGCAAAGCGGTTTCGTGGCATTAGATGGGGAGACGGTTTTGTCGCCGGGGTCGTGGGACGCTGCCTCGCGCGCTGTGGGTGGGGCTTGTGCGGCGGTCGATGCGGTGGTGAAGCAAGGTGGGCGGGCTTTTGTTGCTTGCCGTCCACCCGGCCATCATGCCGAAACGGCGGCTGCGATGGGGTTTTGTTTCTTTGGCACCGTGGCCATTGCGGCCATGCGGGCGCTGGAGGTGCAGGGGTTGACCCGTGTCGCCGTGCTCGATTTCGACGTGCATCACTGCAACGGCACGCAGGATCTGTTGTGGGACGAGGGCCGGGCCATGGTCGTGTCGAGCCACCAGATGCCGTTCTATCCCGGAACCGGGGCCGCATCAGAACGCGGCGCGAACGGGCAGATCGTGAACCTGCCGTTGCGGGCTGGGTCGGGGGGCGACGCGATGCGTGCGGCCTGGGTGCCAGCACTTGCGCAGGTGGCCGCATTTCGCCCGGACCTGATCCTGATCAGTGCCGGGTTCGATGCCCACCGCGATGATCCGCTGGGGGGGTTATTGTGGGAAACGCAGGATTTTGCAGGGCTGACGGCGATGATTTGCGGGCTTGCCGACAAGGTGTGCGGTGGGCGGGTGGTATCGTGCCTTGAGGGCGGTTATGATCTGCCTGCGCTGACGGCTTCGGTTGCGGCGCACGTGACCGAATTGGGAAGGCAGCCCGGATGACCGATAAACCTGTGGCAGAGATGAGTTTCGAAGAAGCAATGGCGGCACTGGAGGCCGTAGTGTCGGCGCTGGAAAAGGGCGAGGTTCCGCTGGAGCAGTCGATAGCCCTTTATGACCGGGGGGCGGCCTTGAAGGCGCATTGCGCGGGCAAGCTGGCGCAGGCCGAGGAAAAGGTCGAATTGATTCGCGCCGCGGAAGGCCGCGCCGTGGGCGTGACCCCTGTGGAGGGGATGTGAGCTTCGACGCCGCTTTGGCGCAGGCGGCAGGCCGGGTGCAGGCGCGGCTGGATCTTGCGATGGCTGGTCTGGCGGATGTGCCGGTGGTTCATGCGATGCGCTACGGGGCCACGGGCGGCAAGCGGCTGCGCGGGTTTCTGGTGCTCGAGTCCGCCGCGATGCTGGGAATTGCGCCCGACCGCGCGGCGCCGGCGGCAGCGGCGGTCGAGGCGTTGCACGCCTACAGCCTGATCCACGACGATCTGCCTGCGATGGACGACGATGACCTGCGGCGCGGAATGCCCACCGTGCATGTGAAATGGGACGAGGCAACCGCCGTGCTGGCTGGCGACGCGCTGCAAACGCTGGCGTTTCAGCTGCTGTGCGACCCGGCGCTGGGGTCGGGCGATGTGCGGATCGCGCTGGTCGAAGGGCTTGCGCGCGCTTCGGGGGCGGAAGGCATGGTTCTGGGGCAGGCGATTGATATTGCTGCTGAAACGGCTGCGTCGCCCCTGACACTTGACCAGATCACCATGTTGCAGGCGGGCAAGACCGGCGCGCTGATCCGCTGGTCTGCCGAGGCGGGCGCGGTGATTGCGGGCGCGGACCCCACCCCTTTGCGCGCCTATGCGCAGGCGCTGGGGTTGGCGTTTCAGATTGCCGATGACATTCTGGACGTGACGGGCGATACGGCGGCAATGGGCAAACGGTTGAACAAGGACGCGGCGGCAGGCAAGGCGACCTTTGTTTCCTTGCTGGGCCTGAAGGCTGCACGGGTGCGTGCAGAGGCGCTGGTGCAAGAGGCGGAAACCCATCTGCGACCTTACGGTGCGGCGGCAGGGAACTTGATCGCCGCCGCGCGATTTGCAATCACGCGCGTCAATTAGGAGCCTGCGATGACAGCCCCCCACCAAGACCGCCCGAAAACCCCACTGCTGGACGTGGTTCATCTGCCGTCCGACGTCAAACGCCTGACCGATCCGCAGTTGCGCCAACTGGCGGATGAATTGCGGGCCGAGACGATTTCTGCGGTGTCGGTCACCGGCGGGCATCTGGGGGCGGGGCTGGGCGTGGTCGAATTGACCGTGGCGCTGCATGCGGTGTTCGACGCGCCGCGCGACAAGATCATCTGGGACGTGGGTCATCAGTGCTATCCGCACAAGATCCTGACCGGGCGACGCGACCGCATCCGCACCCTGCGCACCGAGGGTGGGTTGTCGGGCTTTACCAAGCGCAGCGAATCGCCCTTCGATCCGTTCGGTGCGGCGCACAGTTCAACCTCGATCAGTGCTGCATTGGGGTTTGCCTGCGCCGCAGGTCTTGGCGGGTCGCCCGGCGACGCGGTTGCGGTGATCGGAGACGGGGCGATGAGTGCCGGCATGGCATACGAGGCAATGAACAACGCGGGTCATCTGAAAAAACGGCTGTTCGTTATCTTGAACGACAACGAGATGTCGATTGCCCCGCCGGTCGGCGCGATGTCGGCCTATCTGAGCCGCATTTACGCGGGCGCGCCGTTTCAGGAGCTGAAATCGGCGGCCAAGGGCATGGTCAGCCTGCTGCCGGAACCTTTGCAGGAGGGTGCGCGGCGCGCGAAGGAATTGCTGAAGGGCATCACGGTCGGCGGCACATTGTTCGAGGAGCTGGGATTTTCCTACATCGGCCCGATCGACGGCCACGATCTGGACCTGTTGTTGCCCGTGCTGCGCACCGCGCATGCCCGCGCAGACGGGCCGATGCTGATCCATGTGCTGACCAAGAAGGGCAAGGGCTATGCCCCCGCCGAAGCCGCCCGCGACCGGGGCCATGCGACGGGCAAGTTCGACGTGCTGACCGGGGTGCAGGTGAAAGCCACCCCCAACGCCCCCGCCTATACCAAGGTCTTCGCGCAATCCCTGCTGCGCGAGGCCGAAGAGGACGCCCGCATCGTCGCCGTCACCGCCGCCATGCCCGATGGTACCGGGCTCGATCTGTTCGCCAGCCGGTTTCCCAAACGCTGCTTCGACGTGGGGATCGCCGAACAACACGCGGTGACCTTCAGCGCGGCCTTGGCGGCAGGCGGGATGCGGCCGTTTTGCGCGCTGTATTCCACCTTCCTGCAACGCGGCTTCGATCAGGTCGTGCATGACGTGGCGATCCAGCGCCTGCCTGTGCGCTTTGCCATCGACCGTGCCGGGCTGGTGGGGGCTGACGGAGCCACCCATGCGGGGGCGTTCGATGTGGCTTTCCTTGCCAACCTGCCCGGTTTTGTGGTGATGGCGGCGGCGGACGAGGCTGAACTGGTGCACATGGTCGCCACTGCCGCCGCCCATGACGACGGCCCGATTGCGTTTCGTTATCCGCGCGGCGAAGGCGTGGGGGTTGACATGCCTGCCCGTGGCATCCCCCTGACCATCGGCCGCGGCCGCGTGATTCGCGACGGCAGCCGCGTGGCCCTGCTGTCGTTCGGCACCCGTCTGGCCGAGGTTGCCAAGGCAGCCGAAGCGCTGGCGGCGCGCGGCGTGTCGTGCACCGTGGCCGACGCGCGGTTCGCCAAACCGCTGGACCGCGACCTGATCCTGAACCTCGCCCGCAACCACGAGGCGCTGATCACCATCGAGGAAGGTGCCGTGGGCGGTTTCGGCAGCCACGTTGCGCAATTGCTGGCCGAGGAAGGCGTGTTCGACCGTGGCCTGAAATACCGCAGCATGGTCCTGCCCGACATTTTCATTGACCAAGCCAGCCCCGAGGCGATGTACCGCGTGGCAGGGATGGAGGCGGGGCAGATCGAGGCAAAGGTGCTGGGTGTGCTGGGCGTTGCGGTGGTGGGCGCGCGGACAGCAGGCTGAGCCCCGCCATCCCGCACCCCGAAACAATCGTCAATCCTGCGTGTGCCCGGTGTCACACTGCAGCAGCGGGGCGTTCCGCGTTTAGGATCGAATTGCCATAAAGCCCCGCAATACATCGGAGCCAGCCTGTGACCAACCAACCGATGACCCTCGGCTCAATGCTGCGCTATATCCTGACCGGCGGTCCGCCGAAGGATGGCATGCCATCGCGCGTTCTGGTCGAAATCGACCTGCGCGAGGCGGCGGCAGAGCAGTTGATCGGCTGGGTGCAACTGTGTGTGGTAGTGTTCTTCGCGTCGCTTTACACGATTGCCCCACGCGCAACCGGGGCCACCGGGACCAATTTCGTGCCCGAGGCGCTGGCGATCTATTTCGCCTTCACCATGTTTCGGCTGTGGCTGTCCTACCGCATCACCTTGCCCGGCTGGTTCCTCGTGATCTCGATCGCGGTGGACGTCGCCCTGCTGTGCGGGCTGATCTTTTCCTTCCATCTGCAATACAGCCAACCTGCGGCGTTCTATCTGAAGGCCCCGACGATGCTGTATATGTTCATCTTCATCGGGGTGCGCACGCTGCGGGTCGATCCGCGCTTCGTGTTGATCACCGGTATCGGTTTTGCCATCGGATGGTTGGGCCTGTTGACCTATGCGCTGGTGACCGACATGGGCGATATGCGGATCACCCGCGATTTCGTAGCCTACCTTACCTCCAACAGCATTCTGATCGGGGCCGAGATCGACAAGATGCTGACCATCCTCGGCGTGACCGCGATCTTGACCATCGGCCTTTATCGGGGCCGTCAGGTTCTGTTTGATGCGGTCAAAAGCAACGCCGCCGCCCATGATCTGGAGCATTTCTTTGCGCCCGACGTGGCCCAGTCGATCATTGGGGCCGAGGAGTTGCCCAGCGCCGGTCGCGGGGCCACGCGTGTCGCGGCCATCCTGTTCGTTGATGTGCGCGGCTTTACCCTGACGGCCGAAACGCTGGAGCCAGGGGCGGTGATTGCCATTCTGACCCGGTATCAAGAGGTGACGTTGCAGGCCATCGAACAGCATGGCGGGCAGGTGGACAAGTTTCTGGGCGACGGGATTCTGGCGACCTTTGGCGCCGTGCACGACAGCCCCACTTACGCCGCCGACGCCCTGCGGGCCGCTCGATCGGTGATCACCGCACTCCATACTGCACGCAACGACTTCACTGCGCTGGGCTGGCCCCACGCGTTCGATGTCGGGGCTTCAGCCGCCTGCGGGACGGTGACCGTCGGGGTGGTCGGCGCACGCGGGCGGCTGGAGTTTACCGTGATCGGCAATGCCGTAAACCTTGCCGCCAAACTGGAAAGCGCGAACAAGGTGCAAGGCACCCGTGCCCTGACCGATGCCGATACCTATGCGCTGGCGCAGGCTCAGGGCTTTGACGACCCAAACCTGCCCGTTCGCCCGGCGCAAGCCTTGGCCGGGCTTGCGCGCGCTGTGGATGTGGTCGTGCTGGCCTGACCCCAAGCCCTACCCCGAGCCTGACCCCAGGATCGCCCCCGTGCACCCGATTGACAGTGCCCTTGGCCTAGCCCTGCGCAATCTTGTCCTGCGTCCTGGTCTCAAAGTCACCCGCATCATGGCGTTCGTGCAACTGCATCGCAAGCTCGCCAAACGACCGGTTTACCATGCGCCCGCGCAGCACGGCGGGACGCGCGTCGATCTTTTCGGCCCAGGCCACAACATGCGTGTAAGACGCCACATCCAGAAACTCGGCCGCATTGTACTGCCGCCCCAGCACCAACTGTCCATACCACGCCCAGATCGCGATATCGGCAATCGAATACTCGGCCCCCGCAATCCAAGGCCGGGCGGCCAGCAACTGGTCCAGCACGTCCAACTGCCGCTTGATCTCCATCGCAAAGCGGTCGATCGGATATTCCATCTTGAACGGCGCATAGGCGTAGAAATGCCCGAACCCGCCGCCCAGATAGGGGGCCGACCCCATCTGCCAGAACAGCCACGACAGACACTCGGTCCGCGCCACGGTATCCGCAGGCATCAGCGCCCCGAACTTTTCGGCCAGATACAGCAGAATCGCGCCGGACTCGAAGACCCGCTGCGGCGGGGTGACCGAATGGTCCATCAGCGCCGGGATTTTCGAATTCGGGTTCGCCTCGACAAAGCCCGACCCGAACTGATCGCCCTTGCCGATATCGATCAGCCACGCGTCATATTCGGCGCCCGCATGGCCCAGCGCCAGCAACTCCTCCAGCATCACCGTGACTTTCACGCCGTTCGGTGTCGCCAGCGAATAAAGCTGCAACGGATGCGTACCCGTTTGCCGCGGCGCATCGTGGGTGGCCCCCGCGATGGGCCGGTTGGTGCTGGCAAACTGCCCGCCGTTTTCCTTGTCCCAAGTCCAGACTTTCGGCGGAGTATAGGGGGTGTCGGTCATGTTGAGGCTCTCACTTGGCTGATGACATCGCAGACATGTTAACCCGTCCGCCCCCACATTACCAAGCCGAACCAGTCTGCATCTGCGCACACCCCGCCCGCCGCTCCCGCGCTTCAGATGCAGGCAAATTGATTAAAACTTTCTTGCCTTCCTCTGTTCATAAATATCCCACGGGGGGTCCGGGGGGTGTGAAACCCCCCGGCTTTGTCAGCCAGGCACTACGCCGTTTGCCCCGATCAAACCGCAGCCAGGATCGCCGCCAACCCTTCGCGGTACGTCGGATACCGCAACACGACCCCCAGATCCCGCTTCAACCTGTCATTCCGAACCCGTTTGGTCTCGGCATAGAAACTCCGCGCCATCGGCGTCATTTCGGCGTCGCCGTAGGCAACCCCGGGCGGCTCTGGCAGGCCAAGAAGGGCTGCGGCAAGTGACAGCACATCCTCCGGCGGGGCGGGGTCGTTGTCGCAGACGTTATAGACAGCGCCGGGGTTGGGGTGGTCCATCGAGGCCATGACCGCCTGTGCGATATCCTCGACATGAATGCGGCTGAACACCTGCCCCGGCTTCAGGATCCGCCGGGCCGTGCCATCACGCACCTTCTCGAACGGCCCGCGTCCGGGGCCATAGATCCCGGCCAGCCGAAAGATGTGCACAGGCAGCCCGGTCGTCTGCCACTGACGCTCTGCCAGCACCCGTTGCACCGCCCGCGTCGATCCGGGGCTCACCGGCGTCGTCTCGTCAACCCAGGCGCCGTCGTGGTCGCCGTAGACCCCGGTGGTGGACAGATAGCCAACCCAACCAACCCCGCTCGCTGCAATCTGCTTTCCCGCCACGGCCAGAAACGGATCGCCGGCCTCATCGGGGGCCGCCGAACACAGGATATGTGTCGCCTGCGCCAACGCCTCTCCAAATGTCTTGCCCGGATCGTCCGGCCAGATCAACGGCTCCACCCCCGCCGCCAGCAACGCCTCGGCCCGGTGGGCACTTCGCGTGGTGCCGATCACCCGGCCACCGCGCGCCAGCACGGCAGACCCGATCACCTGCGCGCTATAGCCATGACCCAAGGACAACAAAACCATCATACCCCCGACTATCGCGGTCCTGGCGCGCGTCATCAAGGCTTCACTTGCACGGGCGACCTTACTTCTATCTATATACCGGATCAAAATCGGACCCCAAAGATGCACGAAGACGCCATTTTCACCCCGAACCCCATCCCCGCAGAGGCATTCACCGATGCCGCCGCCGCAGTTGACCGGCTGGAGGCGCTTTATGCCGAGGCGACTGCCTTTCTGGCGCACCATTTCAACGAAACTTTGCGCGGCCTCCGCCCCCCTGCCAGAATCCGCGCCTTCTACCCCGAGATCAGGCTGTCCGTGACCAGCCACACCAAGGCCGACAGCCGCCTGTCCTTCGGGCATGTCGAAGGACCCGGCACCTATTCCACCACCGTCACCCGGCCCGATCTGTTTCGTCAGTATCTGATCCAGCAGATTACCCTGTTGATGCAGAACCACGGTGTAGCGGTATTGATCGGCCCATCGGAAACCCCGATCCCGGTGCATTTCGCGGTCGCTGGAAACCCGGCCGTGTCGGTGCCGCAGGAAGGTGTCCTCGAATTCTCGCTTCGCGACGTGTTCGACGTGCCCGATCTTGTGACGACCAACGATGATATCGTGAACGGCGACCGCTTGCACAATGTTGACGGGTCAAGGCCTCTCGCCCCGTTTACCGCGCAGCGTGTGGACTATTCGCTTGCCCGCCTGTCGCATTACACCGCGACCGACCCCAAGCATTTCCAGAACCACGTGCTGTTCACCAACTACCAGTTTTACGTCGATGAATTCGAGGCTTACGCCCGTACCCAACTGGCCGACCCCGACTCGGGCTACACCAGCTTTGTGTCGACCGGCAACCAGATCATCACCGCGCCGGATCAACCGTTGGGCGCGCCGGGCCGCACGCCGCAGATGCCGACCTACCACATGACCCGCGCCGACGGGCAGGGCATCACGCTGGTCAACATAGGCATCGGTCCGTCCAATGCCAAAACCGCGACTGACCATATCGCGGTTCTGCGACCCCATGCGTGGCTGATGGTCGGTCACTGCGCGGGCCTGCGCAGTTCGCAAAGCCTTGGCGATTTCGTCCTCGCCCACGCCTACCTGCGCGAAGATCACGTGCTGGACGCCGATCTGCCGATCTGGGTCCCGATCCCGGCGCTTGCCGAAATTCAGATCGCACTGGAAGAGGCGGTCGAAGAAGTCACCAAACTTGAAGGCTACGAGTTGAAACGCATCATGCGCACCGGCACCGTCGCCACCATCGACAACCGCAACTGGGAGTTGCGCGACCAGTCCGGCCCGGTGCAGCGGCTGTCGCAATCCCGCGCCATCGCATTGGACATGGAATCCGCCACGATCGCCGCCAACGGCTTTCGGTTTCGTGTGCCCTACGGCACGCTGTTGTGCGTGTCCGACAAGCCCTTGCACGGCGAATTGAAACTGCCAGGCATGGCGTCCGAGTTCTACAAGACCCAAGTGGCCCGCCACCTGCAGATCGGCATCCGCGCGATGGAACGGCTGCGCGACATGCCCATCGAACGCATCCACAGCCGCAAGCTGCGCAGCTTCGAGGAAACAGCCTTTCTATGATCGCCGACATAACGTCGCGCAAAGCAGGGTATTTGTACGAAAACCCCTTGATTTGCGCGCTGAAAACTTGTGTAGCGGTCGGATTCGCCTTTTGGCAGCCAACGCGCCGCCCAGAGGGCGCAACCAAGAAACGGGAACAGTGACATGAACAAACCGATGACCAAGACCCAACTGGTGGCAGCCGTCGCAGATGCCATGGGGTCTGACAAGAAAACTGCCACCGCCGCGATGGATGCCATCGCGGCCGTCGTGGCCCGCGAAGTCGCCGCTGGCGGCGCCGTGACCCTGCCGGGTCTGGGCAAGGTCGCCTGCCGCGCCCGCCCCGAGCGTCTGGTCCGCAACCCGGCCACCGGCGAACAAGTGACCAAAGCTGCCGACAAACAAGTGAAATTCGCCATCGCCAAGGCACTGAAAGACAGCGTGAACGCCTGATCCGGTTGCATCTTCTGCAAACCTTCGCAAAGGTCGCCCCAAACCGGGCGGCCTTTTGCATTTGGCCCCCCCAAAGCCAGATGGGAGCCTTATGAAACTTGATCCGCTGGCGGTTTTGATGGGCGTGGCTTTTGCCCTGATGTGGTCGTCGGCCTTCGCCACCGCCCACATCATCGTGGCGGACGCCCCGCCGCTGACTGCGTTGACGCTGCGGTTTGTGGTGTCCGGTCTGATCGCCGTGGCGGTTGCCCGCGCGCTTGGTCAGACATGGAACCTGCCCGGCGGCTGGCGGGGCCCGCAAGCCCGCGCGGTGATGATCTTTGGCCTGTGCCAGAACGCGCTTTACCTCGGGCTCAACTTCACCGCGATGCAGTGGAACGAGGCGTCGCTTTCGGCCATCATCGCCTCGTCGATGCCGTTGATCGTGGCCGCCCTGGGTTTTGCGTTCACAGGCGAACGCACCGGCCCGCTTGGACTTGCGGGTCTCTCTGCGGGCTTTACCGGGGTCGCGCTGATCATGGGTGCGCGGTTGACCAGCGGGGCGGACCCGCTGGGCGTCCTTTTGTGCGTCGTGGGGGCCTTAGCCTTCGCCGTGGCCACCCTGTCTGTCCGCGGCGCGATGGGGAGCGGCAACCTGCTGATGATCGTAGGCTTGCAGATGCTGGTCGGGGCGGCGCTGCTTGCCCTGCCCGCGCTGGCGTTCGAACAGCACAGCATCACCCTGTCGCCCGCCCTGATCGCCGCCTTCGCCTATCAGATCGTCGTTCCGGGTTTAACCGCCACGCTGACATGGTTCTGGCTGGTCAAACGCATCGGCGCAATCCGCGCCTCGACCTATCACTTCCTGAACCCGTTCTTCGGCGTCAGCATCGCGGCCCTTCTGCTGGGCGAAAGCATCGGGGCGCTCGATATCGCTGGCGTCACCATCGCCGCCGCTGGCATCCTTGCCGTGCAACTGTCCCGCGCGCAGCCCCGTCAGACGCCAAGGTAGTTGCGCAGCGTCGCGGCTGTGCCGTACTGCCACAGGCCTGTCAGATGGCGCGCGAAAGCCTCGCGCAGGCGGGGGTCGTGGCCCGTTTCGCCATAAACTTCGGTCAGACCCAGCCAAAGGGCCGGATCAACACGTGCCGCCTGCGACAAGGCTGCAAGCCTGTTCCAGTTCGGATCGTTGGGCGGTGTGACGGCCCCGCTGTCGGTCGTGCCCTGACAATACCGGCACCACAGCGCCGACGCGAGCGCCAGCCCTTCGATGCTGCCCCCGACGGCCAGCGCGTCTCGCAAACTGGGCAGAATGAACTTCGGCTGCCGGTTCGACCCGTCGAGGCATAGCCGCTGCACGGTATCGGCCACCTCGGGGTTCGAAAAGCGGTCGCGGATCAGGCTGTAGTAATCCCCAAGATCGGTGCCGGAAACGGGCGGGACGTACGGGATGACTTCCTCGCGTTCGACCTTGTCCAGAAACGCCGTGATCAGCGGATGCGCCATGGCAAGGTGCACATAGCCCACGTCCAGCAGCCCGCCCGGATAGGCGATGATCGCATGCCCGCCGTTCAGGATGCGGATTTTCATCGTCTCGTACGCATGCACATCGTCGGTAAACGTCACCCCGACATGTTCCAGCGGGGGGCGCCCGTTGGTGAAGCGGTCTTCCAGAACCCATTGGCGGAACGGTTCGCAGGTCACCGGGACCGGGTCGCCCGCCAAGCCAAAACTGGCGGCAAGGCTGCGCTCGCGCGGGCCGGTGCCCGGCGTGATACGGTCCACCATGCCGTTCGGGAAGGCCACCTGCGCGTCGATCCAGTCGGCAAGCGCGGGGTCAGACAGCCGCGCGGTGCCCACGACAGCCGCTTGGGTCACCTGGCCGTTGCCGGGCAGGTTGTCGCAAGACATCACGGTAAACGGCGGGATCCCGGCAGCGCGACGGGCCTTCAGCGCCGCCACGATGGCACCAAACGCCGTTGCAGGCCGGTCGGGTGTCTGCGCATCGGCCATGATGTCGGGGGCCGTCGTGTCAAAGCGGCCGGTTTCCGCGTTGATATAATAGCCGCCCTCGGTCACGGTCAGGCTGACGATCCGAATCTCTGGCCGGATCATCGCCGCGATCAGCGGGGCGTTGTCTGGCGCGACCTCGACAAACCCAACCATCGCCCCCACCCGCCGCGCCGTCTTGCCTGCCGGATCAAGCTCTATCACCGTCGAAAGGCAGTCCTGCGCCAGCATCGCCTCACGCATCTTCACATCGGCAGGCCGAACCCCGGCGCCAAGAATGCCCCAGTCCAGCGCCAGCCCCATGTTCATCAGATCGTCCAGATAGACCGCCATATGGGCCCGGTGAAAGTTGCCAAGCCCGATATGGACGATGCCGGGGGTCACCTTTGTGCGGTCATATTTCGGCAGCGCGACGGGGGTGGGATTTGCGTTCATGGTCAGACCATCCAGTTGCCGCCGTCCACGCCAAAACATTGCGCGACGATGTATTTCGCTTCATCGGTGGCCAGAAAGATCGCCATCCCGGTCAGGTCTGCGGCGGTGCCCATGCGGCCAAACGGAACCGCCGCGCCGACCTCGCGCTTTTTCTGGCCCGGCGCCTTGGCTTCGTATTTCGCAAAAAACGCGTCCACCCCGTCCCAGTGTTCGCCGTCCACCACACCCGGCGCGATGGCGTTGACGTTGATGCCGTGCCGGATCAGGTCCAGCCCGGCGGATTGGTTCAGCGAGATCACGGCGGCCTTCGTCGCGCAATACACCGCCACCAGCGCCTCGCCCCGGCGTCCGGCCTGGCTTGCCATGTTGATGATGGTGCCACGCCTGCGCGGGATCATGTGGCGGGCGGCGGCCTGAATACAGAACATGGTGCCCGCGACGTTGACGGCGAACAGCTTGTCGTAATCTTCGCGGGTGATATCAGCGATGGGGGCTGCACTGAACAGGGCCGCGTTGTTGATCAGGATGTCCAGGTGCCCCATCCGCTGGGTTGCGTCGGCAAAGGCCGCGTCGATGCTGTCCTGCCGCGTCACATCCAAAGCCACCGCATGCGCCTGCGAGCCGATTTCGCGCGCGGCAGCCGTCGCCGCCTCAAGGTTGATATCCGCAATTGCGACCTGCGCGCCTTCCGCTGCGTAAGCGCGGGCAAACGCAAGCCCGATCCCCCGCGCCGCCCCGGTGATCAGCGCGGTTTTACCTTGCAACCTCATAGCGCCAGTCCTTCGGCGTCAAAGCGGTGGATCTTGCCTGCGGGGGCCAGTTTCACCCGGTCGCCGTGATGCACGCCCAACTCGCCCGGACCGCGCACGTTCAGGATGCCAAGCCCCGGCACATCGACCTTGATGAAACTGTCCGACCCCAGATGTTCCGACAGACCCACCACGCCCTCCCACGGGCCATCGCCCACGGTGATATGCTCGGGTCGGACGCCGATGGTCTGGGCCGCATGCTTGGCCGCCTCGGCCCCTTCGATGAAATTCATCCGGGGCGATCCGATGAAGCCTGCAACAAACTTGTTGCGCGGCCGGTGGTAAAGGTCGAGCGGCGAGCCCACCTGTTCGATCCGGCCTGCGTTCAGCACCACGATCTTGTCGGCCATCGTCATCGCCTCGACCTGATCGTGGGTGACATAGACCATCGTGGTTTTCAAAGACTGGTGCAGTTCCGAGATTTCCTGCCGCATCCCCACCCGCAGGGCGGCGTCGAGGTTCGACAGCGGCTCGTCGAACAAAAACGCCGCAGGTTCGCGCACGATGGCCCGCCCGATGGCCACGCGCTGCCGCTGCCCGCCCGAAAGCTGGCCGGGGCGTCGGTCAAGATAGCTGGTCAGGTTCAGGACCTTCGCCGCGCGTTCCACCCGGCAGTTCTGTTCGGCCACGTCCATTCCTGCCATTTTCAGCGGGAACTGAATATTCTTGCGCACGGTCATGTGCGGATAAAGCGCGTAGCTTTGGAACACCATCGCAAGCCCGCGTTTGGCGGGCGGCAGGTTGGTCGCATCGCGGCCGTCGATGTCGATCACGCCCGACGTGGTATCCTCCAGCCCCGCGATCAGCCGCAGCAAGGTGGATTTGCCGCAACCCGATGGGCCTACGAACACCACGAACTCGCCGTCCTCGATGGTCAGGTCGATGCCCGGAATGACCTCCACCTCGCCAAACGACTTGCGCACCGACGTCAGTTGTATCTTGCCCATGTGGTCCTCACTTCACCGCGCCGAAGGTCAGGCCGCGCACCAGTTGTTTCTGGCTGAACCAGCCAAGGATCAGGATCGGCAGAATGGCCATGGCCGAAGCTGCCGAAAGTTTCGCGTAAAACAGACCCTGCGGCGCCGAAAAACTGGCGATGAAGGCAGACAGCGGGGCGGCCTTGGTGGTGGTCAGCACGATGGTCCAGAACGACTCGTTCCACGCAAGGATGACGTTCAACAGCATGGTTGACGCAATGCCGGGCAGCGCCATCGGGGTCAGGACATGGACGATTTCGGACCAGGTGCCCGCGCCGTCCATCCGCGCCGCTTCAAGGATTTCGCCGGGGATTTCCTTGAAATAGGTGTAAAGCATCCAGACGATGATCGGCAGGTTCATCAGCATCAAGGCCAGCGCGAGCCCGGTCTTGGTGTCGATCAGCCCGAACTGTTGAAACAGCAGATACAGCGGGATCATCACCGCCACGGCGGGCATCATCTTGGTCGACAGCATCCACATCAGCAGGTCTTTCGTCCGGCGGCCCGGCACAAACGCCATGGCCCAGGCGGCGGGAATCGCAATCGCGAGCCCCAGCAGGGTGGACCCGACCGAGATCACAACCGAATTCCAGAAGAACCGCGGATAATCCGACCGCGCCCAGACGTCGGCGTAGTTCTGCACAGTCCAGTCCGCCGCAAACAGCACAGGCGGCGAGGCGACGGCTGACGCCTCGGTCTTGAAGCTGGTCAGGATCATCCACAGGACCGGGAAAAAGATGATCAGCGCCACCGACCATGCGGCGATGGTGGTGATCAGACGGCGGCGGGGGGATTGGGCGCGGGCCATGATGTCCTTCGGTCAGGTGTCGAGTTGACGGCCGATGCCGCGCATCAGGAAGTAGGCCACGATGTTGGCAAGGATGACCGCGATGATCCCGCCGGCCGCAGCCCGCCCGATGTCCTTGGCGGCGATGGCCTGTTTGAATATCATGTAGGGCAGGGTGGTCGACGCCGATCCGGGACCGCCTTGGGTGGTGGTGAAAATCTCGCCGAAGATGCCCAGCAGGAAGATCGTCTGGATCAGGATGACGACCGTGATCGCCCGCGTCAGATGCGGCAGGATGATGTAGCGAAACCGGGCGACGCCACCCGCCCCGTCCATCTCGGCGGCTTCAAGCTGTTCGGACGACAGCGACTGCATCGCGGTCAGCAGGATCAGCGTGGCGAACGGCAACCATTCCCACGACACGATCCCGATGACCGAAGCCAGCGGATACTGTTCCAGAAACAGGATCGGCTGCGCCCCGAACCCGCGCGCAACTGCGGCGAACAGCCCGTTCTGCGGGTGCATGAACAGGTTTTCCCAGATCGACGCGGCGACGGGCGGCATGACGAAAAACGGCGCGATGACCAGGATGCGCAACAAGCCCTGCCCCTTTATGGGCTGATCGATCAGCAGCGCGATCAGGATGCCCAGCACCACCGTGATGATCAGCACCCCCAGCACCAGCGCCAGCGTATTGAACAGCGCCAGCCAGAAATCGGGCGAATTGAGGAACCACCGGTAATTCGTAAGGCCGATCCAGCCGGTTCGTTCGGGCGACAGCAGCCGATAGAACCGGAACGAATAATAAAGCGTCATCGCCAGCGGCACGGCCATCCAGATCAACAGCACGATGACGGACGGTGCGACCATCAGGCGGGCGGCGAGGCGGCTTGACTGCGTGGCCATGGATCTGTGCTTTCGGGTTCGGACGCTGGGGCGGGCACATCGGGGGCGGGCCTTCGCGCAAGAATGCGGGACCTGCCGGGGTGACTGAAAGAAAATGGGGGGCGCTTGCGGGCCTTGGGGGCCCGCAAGCAGGGAAGCGGCCACAGGCCGCCCGCTGGGAGTTACTTGATGTAGCCGGTGGCTTTCATCTCGTCGGCAACAAGGGTCTGCGCTTCGGCCAAAGCCTCGTCGGCGGTTTTCTGACCGGCAAGTGCTGCCGAGAAGATCTCGCCAACGCTGGTGCCCAAGCCTTGAAACTCGGGGATCGCCACGAACTGAATGCCGACATAAGGCACAGGCTTGACCGTCGGCTTGGTCGGGTCGGCCGAGTTGATCGAGTCTAGCGTCATCTTGGCAAACGGCACTTTGGCGTATTCCGGGTTCGCATAAAGCGAGGTCCGGGTTCCCGGAGGCACGTTGGCCCAGCCTTCCTTGGAGGCCACCAGCGCCAGATAGTCCTTGTTGGTCGCCCAGTTCACGAACGTCTTGGCTGCGTCCTGCGCATCCGACGACGCGGGGATCGCAAGCGACCACGCCCACAGCCAGTTGCCGCGCTTGCCAAGGCCGTTGTCCGGGGCCAGGGCAAAGCCCACCTTGTCGGCCACGGTCGAATCCTTGCCGGTCACGAAAGATGCGGCAACCGTCGCGTCGATCCACATGCCGCACTTGCCCTGATTGAACAGCGTCAGGTTTTCGTTGAAGCCGTTGTTCGACGCGCCGGGCGGGCCATAGCTGTTCATCAGGTTCAGGTAGAAGTCGAGCGTCGCCTTCCACTCGGGCTGATCGAACTGCGGCACCCAGGCCTCGTCGAACCAGCGCGCGCCGAACGAGTTGGACATGGCGGTCAGGAAGGCCATGTTTTCGCCCCAGCCGGCCTTGCCGCGCAGGCAGACGCCAAACACGCCAGCGTCCTTGTCGGTCATCGCCGCCGCTGCGGTTTCGATATCGGCCCAAGTCGGCGCGTCTGGCATGGTCAGACCTGCGGCCTGCATCAGATCCGTGCGATACATGACCATCGACGATTCGCCATAGAACGGCGAGGCATAAAGCGTGCCGTCCACCGTCAGACCGCTGCGAATGGCGGGCAGCAGATCGTCCACGCCATAGTCGGCGGGCAGGTCGTCGAGGCTGGCGAGCCAGCCTTGCTTGGCCCAGATCGGAACCTCGTAGGTGCCGATCGTCAACACGTCATACTGACCGCCGCCGGTGGCGATGTCGGTCGTGACGTTCTGGCGCAGGACGTTCTCTTCCAGCGTCACCCATTCGACGGTGATATCGGGGTGCTTGGTGTTGAAATCGTCCATCAAGCCTTGCATGCGGATCATGTCGCCGTTGTTCACGGTGGCGACGGTGATGGTTGTCTGAGCCAGCGCCGAACCCGCAAGGGCAAGCGAGACCGTCGCGCCCAAAAGCGCGCGATACGAAAGTTTCATTGGCATTCCTCCCTGAAGCGACTGAGCAAATCATCGCTATGTGAATAAATGCCCACAACTGGTCCTGAGTCGTCAAGTCCCATCTTCCGCCGCACTTGCATCCATCAGGTGCGGGCGAGCAGGGCTGTGGCTGTGTTCTCGTCAGTCACCAAACCATTGATAATCTTAGATTTCAACGCACCCAGAATGGCCGAAACCTTGGATGCACCTGCAGCGATCCCGATGGATGGCCGATCCAGTCCCGGTTCAACGCGGACTCCGCCCGTGCGTCGGTTGATGCCGAAATCAAGATAGCTGCCCTGCGCATCGTAAACCCAACCCGCAACTTCGCCCATGGCGCCACCGACCTGCATCTCTTCCAGTTCGGCGCGCGTTACGAATCCATCCTTCAGCATGGGCGCATCGTCGGACATCTGCCCAACCCCGACAATGACCACGTCGGCGTTGCGGGCCAGCGCGACCACGCGGCGCACCGGGGGCAAAGCATGGAAAGCGGCATTCTCTGCTTCAGTGGGCGATACGACGGGCACAGGCATCGGGTAATTCGGGGCGTTCACCTTGTCGGCGATCCGCATCACGACATCAAAGAAGCTGGCAGACCCATCGGGGGCGATGTTGCCGTTCAGGCTGACCAGACGGTGCTGCAACGCCTCCATCCGGTCCATCGCATCGACCATGGCGCGCAACGTCCGCCCGGTGCCAAGACCGATGATCAGCGGACCTGGCATCCCCAGAAACCGCTCCATTTCCGCCGCCGCTGCGGGCGCAATCGCGCGCACCGGGTCGGCCTGCGGGCCAAGCGACGGCATGACACGAGCACGTTTCAGACCGAAGCGATCGGTCAGCGCCGCCTCAAGATCAAGACAGCTTGCGATGCGGTGGTGCAGGCGGACATGGATCAACCCCTCGGCCATCGCCCGGCTTACCAGCCGCTGCGCGCGTTGCCGTGAGATGCCCAGCTCGGCCGCGATCTGATCCTGCGTCAGCCCGCCGACATAAGACAGCCACCCGGCGCGGGCGGCTTCGTCCAGACTGCTGGTTTCGGGTTCTGCGCGGCTCATCTTTGCCTTTGAAACTCTGGAGCGATCTGAAAGAATTCATAGAAATGCGCAAAGCGGTGGTGCGGGCGCGACTCCTTGGGGACGTCGGGGGGCAGGGGTTTCATATGGCTTCCCCCGACAAAGTGCCAGACCTGCATCCCGGCCGCCAGACCCGCCCGTAACCCCGGCAGGCTGTCTTCGACCACAATGCAGTCTTTCGGGTCGGTTTGCAGCGCCGCCGCCACATGCACGAACAGATCGGGCGCAGGCTTGCCCCGCGCGACAAGGCTTGCGGTAAACGTCACCGGCCCCAGCCTGTCCCACAACCCGACACGGCGCAGAGACATCTCGACCCGGCGCGGCGACGATGACGTGGCGACGGCGACCGGCAACACAAGACGGTCAAGGAATTCCGTCACGCCCGGCATGATCGTCAGCCGGTCGTCAAAGGCTTTCAGCAGGCGGTCGCGGTACCGCGCCTCGAAATCCGGCGACAGGTCCAGCCCGAAATCCTCGCGGATCGTCTGCATCACGGTCGGATAGCTGCGGCCAAGGAAATGCCGGGCAACAAACGGCATGTCGATATGCACGCCAAGGCAAGCCAGTTCTTCGATCAACATCTGTGCGCTGATCACTTCGCTGTCGATCAAAACGCCGTCACAATCGAGGATCACAAGTTTCATGCGGCCTGCCATAGCGCAGAAGTCCGCGCCACGCGATAGGCACGTGCGCCGGGGCTGCGTCAGCTATCGCGGCGAAGTGCATTGCGCAGCGGCGCGTTCGCCTGCTTTGGCAGCGCCAGAAGCGGCGACTGCCCCGGACCGGCACCGCTGCCAAGATCGGCAAGGATCGGGCAATCAGGTCTGTCGTCCCCGCAGCACGCATCGGCCAAATGCTGCAAGGTGTCCATCATCGCCTGCATTTCCTTGATCTTGCGCGCCAGCCCGTCGATCTGCTCTTGCGCCAGCCGCTTGACATCGGCGCTGTGCCTCGATCTGTCGCGCCACAGCGCCAGCAGCGCCTCGATCTTTTCGACCGGAAACCCCAGATCGCGGGACCGGCGGACAAAGCGCAGCATCTGCACCTCGGTTCCTGAATAAACCCGGTAGCCGGCCTCGGTGCGCCCGGCGGCGGGGATCAGGCCGGTGGATTCGTAATAGCGGATCATCTTGGCCGATACGCCCGAGGCTTTGGCAGCGTCACCGATGTTCATCACGATCTCCTCAGGTGCGGGTGGGCTGAAATCGGCGCAGGCGCAGCGCGTTGCCCAAGACAAAGACGCTCGACAACGCCATGGCCCCTGCCGCGAATACCGGCGACAAAAGCACGCCATAAGCCGGGTAAAGCACCCCCGCCGCCACCGGGATCAGCGCGGCGTTGTAGGCAAACGCCCAGAACAGGTTCTGCCGGATGTTGCCCATCGTGGCCCGGCTCAGGGCGATGGCGTCCGGTATGGCCGTCAACCGCCCCGCCATCAACACCACATCCGCCGCATCAATGGCAATGTCCGTGCCGGTGCCCACGGCAATCCCCACATCCGCCTCGGCCAAGGCCGGCGCATCGTTGATCCCGTCGCCCACAAACGCGACCTTGCCGTGCAATTTCAGCCGTTTGATCGCCGCGACCTTGTCGCCCGGCAACACCTCGGCCACCACTTCGTCGATCCCCAGCGGGCCCGCGATGGCCTGTGCGGTGCGGGCGTTGTCGCCGGTGATCATCACCACCTTCAGCCCCAGCGCATGCAGCGCCTTGATCGCTATGAGCGTGGTGTCCTTGACCCGGTCGGCCACCGCAAGCACCGCCGCGAGCCGCCCGTCGATCGCGGCATAAAGCGGCGTTTTACCCTCGTCGCCCAGCCGCGCGGCCTCGGCCGCGAACACCGCGACATCCAGCCCCAGCTCTGCCATATAACGGTCCGCGCCGATCTGCACCCTTTGGCCCGCAACCTCGGCCACCACGCCGAACCCGGTGACCGAGGCGAACTGCGCAACCGCAGGCAGTGACAATCCCTCTGCCTTGGCGGCCTGCACGATGGCCCGCGCGATGGGGTGTTCCGATTTCGCCTCGACCGCCGCCACCGCCGCCAGCACATCGGCGCGCACAAATCCCGCAGCCAGCACAAGATCGGTCAGCACCGGCTTGCCTTCCGTCAGCGTCCCGGTCTTGTCCAGCGCCACCACGGCCACGCCCTGCAACGCCTGCAACGCCTCGCCCTTGCGAAACAGCACACCCAACTCTGCCCCGCGCCCGGTGCCGACCATGATCGACGTGGGCGTGGCCAGTCCCATCGCGCACGGACACGCGATGATCAGAACCGCAACCGCATTGACCAACCCCAGCGTCAACGCAGGGTCGGGGCCAAAGATCAACCACACGGCAAACGTCAGCGCGGCCAGACCCATCACCACGGGCACGAACCACAGGGTGATGCGGTCCACCAGCGCCTGTATCGGCAGCTTGCCGCCCTGCGCCGCCTCGACCATGCGGATGATCTGGGCCAGCATCGTGGCCTCGCCCACCGCCGTCGCGGTCATCGCCAGCGCACCGGTCTGGTTGACCGTGCCGCCGGTGACGTTGCTGCCGACGGTCTTGGCAACCGGCACCGGTTCACCCGAGATCATGCTTTCGTCGATCCAGCTATCGCCTTCGACTACGACACCATCGACCGGCACCCGCTCGCCCGGACGTACTTCGACGATGTCACCAAACCGGACCCCGGCGATCGGCACTTCGACCGTTTGCCCATCGCGCCGGACCTGTGCGGTTTTGGCCTGCAACCCGATCAGCCGCCGGATCGCGCCAGAGGTTTGCCCCTTGGCCCGCGCTTCAAGAAACCGGCCCAGCAGGATCAGCGTGACGATGACGGCAGCTGCCTCGTAATAGACGTTGATCGTGCCCTGTGGCAAAACCCAAGGCGTAAAGGTAGCGATCAGCGAATATCCGTAAGCGGCGGTGGTCCCGACCGCGACAAGGCTGTTCATGTCCGGGGCCGCGCGAAACAGCGCCGGATAACCCTTGGTGTAGAACCGCCGACCGGGGCCGATCAGCACCAGAGTCGTCAGCAGGAACTGCAGGCCCCAACTGAACTGCATCCCGATGCTGCGCATGATAAGGTCATGTATCGGCGTGAACAGATGCGCACCCATTTCCAGCACAAACACCGGCAGTGTCAAAATGGCCGCCACGATCAGATCGCGCTTCAGATAACCCTGTTCATCCACTTTGCGCGCATCGGTTTGCAGATCGCCCGCCACCGATCGCAGTGCCGGGCGGGCGTCATAACCCGCAGCCTCTATTGCCTTGACCAACAGCCCGGCCTCGGCCGCTCCGGTGACCGTCGCCCGCTCGGTCGCCAGATTGACCACCGCCGTCACCACCCCCGGTACCGCCTTCAACGCCCGCTCGACTCGCGCCACACAAGACGCGCAGGTCATCCCTTCGATGATCAGGTCAACCGGTTCCGCCGGAACGTCATAGCCCGCAGCCTCGATCGCCGCCACAAGACGGCTGCGGTCGGTGCCGGCTGCCGCCGTGATCTGCGCGCGTTCGGTGGCAAGGTTCACGGCAGCCTCGGTCACCCCCGGCACGGCGCGCAAGGCACGTTCAACCCGGCCCACACAAGATGCGCAGGTCATCCCAACTATGGGCAATGTCAGCGCCACGGGATTGCCTGTCGGTATGGCCTTGATCGGGGCATTCATTGGGAGGTCTTTCGTATTGGGGTCACATCCTCCATACGACATAAGGGTTCCCATGATGGGAAGGTCAAGGGAAAGTTGCACAAAAGATTTTCGGCCAAGGTCCTTGACCTTACAACCGTGGGAAGCCCTATCTGGCAATGGTTAAGCCAGACCCCAAGGAGGATCTCATGCAGTTCCATATCGAAACCATGACCTGTGGCGGTTGCGTGCGTGGCGTCACCCGCGCAATCCAATCGGTCGATCCGACGGCTCAGGTCAGCGCCGACCCCGCAACGCACAAGGTGGACGTGGTTACGAACGCCTCGCGCCCCGCGCTTGCAGCTGTACTGGCCGACGCTGGTTTTGCGACAAACTGAACCTCGAACAGGAGACTTCCGATGAACAAACGCACAATCGCCGTGATGGCCGCAGCCGTTGCCGTGGCAGGCAGCTTCGCCATCGCCCAGACCACGATGGAAGGCATGGACCATTCCACCATGGGCCAGTCGGGCATGAAGATGGGCATGGGCGCGATGGAGGGTATGATGCACTCAACCCTCCCGGCGGAACTTGCCCAAGACCCGGCCACGCTGGGCTATGCCAAGGCGATGGATGACATGATGACCGCAATGGCCCCCTACACCGGCGATCCCGATGTCGATTTCATGCAAGGTATGATCCCCCACCACCAGGCCGCCGTCGACATGGCATTGATCGCACTTGAATACGGCAAGGACCCCGAAGTCCGCGCCCTTGCCGAAGCCGTGATCGTCGCGCAAGAAGCCGAGATCGCCCAGATGATCGCCTGGCTCGCCGCGCGCGGCAAGTAACCCGCGCGCGCGCGGCCAGTCCCAACCTGCGGCGGCCCGGCCTCCAGAACCTGGCTCGGGCAAAAGGCGCATCATCGCCCAGTTCCTCCCTCTGCCCTCTGCCCAATGGGCCGCGCTGAACAACTTAGCTACGTAACTTTTTGTTGCTCCATGATCCCGCATCCGGGTTATGGCACTGATGTAGATGGCGGCATCGGCGTGTCTGTTACCACCGCGGTTCAAACGCGTTCGTTTGGTTTTGCCGC
>Ga0105050_10002952_pt1 | contig 23897 bp, 21 predicted proteins | sample FRY01_FD_78088 | JGI IMG/M metagenome (GOLD analysis project Ga0105050, IMG submission 78088) | Freshwater microbial communities from Lake Fryxell liftoff mats and glacier meltwater in Antarctica - FRY-01 | ecosystem: Environmental > Aquatic > Freshwater > Ice > Glacier meltwater ...
GGGTGGGGTGGGTTTGGGCGTGGGTGCTGTCTTTGGTGGGGGGGAGGTTTGGGGTGCCGGTTTTGGGGCGGGGGGGGGAGGATCCTCGGTGGCCCATCATTATGGAGTTGCGGCTGCCGCGTATGCTGCTCGGGGTGATTGTGGGGGCGGGCTTGGGGGTTTCGGGGGCGGCGATGCAGGGGTATTTGCGCAATCCGCTGGCGGATCCGGGGTTGTTTGGGGTGTCTGCGGGGGCGGCGTTGGGGGCGGTGGTTTCGTTGTTTATTGGCGGCGCGTCGTTTTGGGTGTTGCCGGGGTTTGCGTTGACGGGGGCGGCAGTGGTTATGGGGCTGCTGGCGCTTTTGGTGGGTCGGTCTGGGAGTGTCATTTTGTTTACGCTCGCGGGGATTATTATTTCCAGTTTGGCGGGGGCGTTGACGGCGTTGGCGATTAGCTTGGCGCCTACGCCCTTTGCCTCGGGGCAGATTGTGATTTGGTTGATGGGGGCGTTGACGGACCGGAGTTGGCTGGATGTTTGGACGGCGTTGCCGCTGGTGGCTTTGGGGGGCGGGCTTTTGGCGATGACCGGGCGGGCGCTGGATGCGTTGACGTTGGGCGAGGCAGCGGCGCGGTCTATGGGGGTTGATCCGGTGCGATTGCAGCTTTTGATTGTTGTGGGGGTGGGGCTTTGTGTGGGAGCTTCGGTGGCGGCGGCGGGGATTATCGGGTTTGTTGGGTTGATGGTGCCGCATTTGGTGCGGCCGTTTGTGGGGCATCGGCCTTCAGGGGTGTTGCTGCCTTCGGCGTTGGCGGGGGCGCTTTTGCTGGTGGTGGCGGATGCTTTGGTGAGGGTAGCGCCAATGGTGAGTGAGTTGCGGCTGGGGATTGCGATGGCACTTTTGGGGGGGCCGTTTTTTCTGGTGTTGCTGCTGCGGATGCGCCGAGGTTTAGCGTGACGGGGGTTGGCGTGAACGGGCTTGAGGCGCGGGGGATAAGCGTCCGGCTGGGCGGGGCGTTGGTGTTGGACGGGGTGGACGCGGCATTTTGCGCGGGCGAGGTGACGGTGATTTTGGGACCGAATGGGGCGGGGAAATCTACGTTGATGGGGTGTTTGGCGGGGCTGCGGGCGGCGGAGGCGGGGGACATATTTTTGAACGGCGCGGCGCGGGGGGATTTGCCGGCGCGGGACTTGGCACGGCGTATTGGGTTTCTGCCGCAAGTTGCTGATGTGCATTGGGATATTGATGTGGCAACGTTGGTGGCGCTGGGGCGGTATGCGCATCAGGGGCGCTGGGGCGCTTCAGTTGATGATGTGGCGGCGGTGGAGGCGGCGATGATGGCTACGGATGTTTTGGGCTTTGCTGGCCGGGCGGTGAAGACGCTTTCTGGGGGCGAGCGGGCGCGGGTTTTGTTGGCGCGGGTTTTGGCTGGTGAGCCGGAGTGGTTGCTCGCTGATGAGCCGTTTGCGAATTTGGACCCGGCGCATCAGCTGGAGGGGATGGCGGCGTTGCGGCAGGTGTCGGCGGCGGGCGCGGGCGTGGTGGTGGTGGTGCATGATTTGAACTTGGCGTTGCAGCTGGCGGATAGGGTTTTGCTGCTGCGCGGCGGGCGGGTGGTGGCGGCGGGGACGGTGGATGAGGTGTTGACGCCAGCGCTGATTGGCGAGACTTATGGGATAGACGTTGAAATGGGGCGGACGGCGGCGGGGGGACGGTTTATCGTGACGCTTGGGAGTTTGGGTAATGGCTGATGGGGCGAAACTTGCGCTGATTGTAGGGGTTGGCGATGGCCTTAGTGCGTGCTTGGCGCGGAAGTTTGCGGCCGCCGGGATGGGGATAGGGCTGGCGGCGCGCAATCCGGAGAAGCTGGCGGCGCTGGCGAGCGAGACGGGCGCGCGCGCTTATGGGTGTGATGCGACAGATGCGGCATCTGTGGCGGGGCTGTTTGCGGAGGTGATTGCGCTACAGGGTGCGCCGGTTGTGGTGATATATAATCCTAGCACGGCGGTGCGCGGGCCGATTGCGGAGGTGGATGCGGGGGCTGTGCAGGCGGCATTGGCGGTGACGGCGTTTGGGGGGTTTTTGGTGGGGCAGCAGGCAGCGCGGGTGATGGTGCCAAGAGGGTCTGGCGTGGTGATTTTACCGGCGCGTCGGCGAGCATCAAGGGCTATGCGAAATCAGCGGCGTTTGCGATGGGCAAGTTTGCGCTGCGCGGGCTGGCGCAGAGCATGGCGCGGGAATTGTGGCCGCTGGGTGTTCATGTGGCGCATGTGGTGATTGATGGGGCGATTTTGAGTGATCGCTATCAGGCAAAGGCAGACGCACCGGAGAGTGTGATTGATCCGGGTGCGATTGCGGAGACGTATATGCATTTGATCCGGCAGCCGCGTAGTGCCTGGACGTTTGAGGCTGAAGTGCGCCCTTGGACGGAGCGGTTTTAGGGCTGTTTTGGTGAGGTTAGGGCGGCGAAGGCGACGAGGCCGTTTAGGACGCCGACGATGATGAAGGGCGAGGCCGGGCCGTAATGATCAAAGGCCCAACCGCCTATCGCGCCGATGATGAGGATACCGACGGCGCCGCTGAAATTGAACATGCCGATGACGGAGCCTCGTGAGGCTTCAGGGGCGGCTTTGGTGATGAGGGTTTGGGCGCCGAGGACGGCGGAGATTTGACCGATGCCGAGCGCGGCGAAAAGGGGGATGGCGGCGGGGCTTAAGGGATCATCGACGAACCACATGGCGAGATAGCCAATGGCGCCGATGAGCATGGCGAGGCCTAGCATTTTCAGGCGGGGCAGCTTGTCTATGAAGGCGATAATGACGATGGGCCACAGGAGCGCGGCGGACTGGGCGAAAACGAAGGGCATGGAGCCGGCTTTGATGGCTTCCGACGCGGTGAGGCCCGACGCGATGGCGGCTTGTTTTCCCCAGGCGACGGTGAAGATGCCAACGATGGCCAGATCGCCGCGCGCGACGAAGGCGGCGGCATAGGCGATGGCGATTTCTCGGCTGGATTTGGCGACGGCGGCCCCGTTTGCGAGCATTTTTAGCATCGGCTGGCGGGTGGTGTTGGCCGGTGCGCCGCCTTTTAGGCCCAGCATCAGGATGGCGGCGGTGAAGAGGCAGGCGCCGGCGGCGATCATGGTGGTAAGGCGGGCGGCGTCTGTGCCGGCCATGCCGGTATCTACGAGGCGCGACGGGAGGGCGCCCAGCGCCAGGGCGAGGAGGACGACACCAAGGCCGTTTAGGATGCCACCTAGCGCGCTGAGTTTGCCGCGATCTTTTTCGATGGCGTAATCTGCCAACAATGTTCCGTACATGCCGGTGGCGGCACCTGTGCCTATCGCATAAAGGGCGCGGACGGCGCTGAATTGTCCCAAGTTTTCAGTGTAAGGGAAGAGAAAATAGCCGGTGGCCATGGCGAGGAAGCCGGCGGCATAAATGATGCGGCGGCCGAAACGGTCTGACAGCGCGCCCAAGGGGCCATAGGCGAGGATGAGGGTGAGTTCGTTGACGATGGTGAGCTGGCCGAGCGCGCGGCCTTGGCGGGCTTCGTCTAGCCCTAGCGTCTCAGTGAGGAGATAGGGGGTGAGGACGGCCATGCCGGTGACGAGGCCGATGGTGGCAAAGGCGGCGTAATAGAGGGTCCAGGCGTTGGTGCGGGTGATGCCAGGTTCTAGCGTTACGGGGCCGAGTTTGGCATTTTGGGTCATTTGGGGAGCCTATAGGCTATCGCATCTGCGAGGACTTTGCCGGCTTCGGCCTGGCTTTCACCGCCTAGGGTGCCGGCGTACATATGGAGGGTTTTACCCTTGGTGAAGGTGCGGACATAGGGCTTTTGCCAGTCTGTGCCTTCAGGGGGGCCGGCGAAGCGTTTGTAGCCGGGGAGGCCGTTGAACATAAGATAGCTGTGCAGGAACAGGGTATCGGTGTTTTCTGAGAGGAACTCTACGGGGACGGCGATAGCGAGAGAGTCGCCGCGCGTACGGGCCTGAGCGAAGACTTCCGAGACAGAGACGAGTTTGTTGGCAGGGTCTTCCATAGCGTCACCAAAGGCTTCCTGCGCGACGACGGTTTTTATATTGGTCCAGCCTTTGGCGCGAAGAGCGGCAGTGAAGACGGGGGCTATGGCTTTGGTGGCGCGCTGGGCGTTTTCTACCCAACCGTCGTTTTGTTGGGCGGCGATGGGAAGGCCGTGGAGGGATACCACCAAGGTGGCGCTGGCGCTTGGTGTTGGCGGCGGCGGGGCGGCTTCGGTGAGATGTGCGGCGAGCAGGGCGGCGAAACTCGGCATATCGGCCATTTGGGGGGCGAAAAGGAGCTTGGGCATGGGTTTTTTGCGGATTTCGGCCCATTGTTTTACGATTTTGTAGAGTTTTGGATAGGCGCCGCGATATTCTTCGAAGGCGGAGTTTATCGGCAGTGAGGAGCCAATTACCAGCGTGTCTAGGTTAGTATCGAGGAGTTTGAATAGCTCTCGCCGGGCTTCATGGGGCGTGAAGATATCATACAGCGCGGTGCCTACTACGGCGGGATTTTTAGCGACGTCGGCAAATGCCGTGTTGATCATGTCCAGCGTTTGATCGCGCTGGGGGAGATAGCCGCCGGGCAGGCGGGCGTAATAGAGGGCGCGGGCTTTTAGCATCGCGCGCTGCGCCGGGCCGGATGTACCCCCTGCCCTGCCTTCATAGCGGAAGCTGCCGATGTCGCCGTCTGTTTTGGTGGAGGGTGGCACCCAGTCTATGAGGCCCCTAGCGTATTTATCGGCATAGGGCTCGCCGTCCCAATCTGTGGTGCGGCCATCAAAGGCCATGAGGGTTTTGGGTCGGAAGGGTTTTAGCTCGTCCGGACGGGTGGGATCGATGAGGGCGACGCCAGTATCGCGGGCAGCGAGGCGGTTTACCGGCCAAGGGACGGCGGTCGCGAAAAGTTTTTCGATGAAGTTTTCGTAGAAGGGGGTTTCGAATTGGCTGGGCTGGAGAAGTGCTACCACGACGACGCCGGTTCGGCCTGTAGCGCGGGCATCGGCGGGTTGTTTAGCAATTTCTTCGGCAGCGTCCCAGTTGAAGGGCCAGCCTGCGGGCTGGTTCATCATAAAAGCGATGACGATGATGCTGCCGGCGCCTGCTACGGCGCCGGCCAGAATCGCGCGCCAACTGCGACGCAAGGATGCGAACAATTTCAAGACGACCTCGGTGTTTTACCCCCTTGTATCGCGCCACGGCAGGCGGGATTTCCTAGGGTTTTATCGTTGGTTAGAAGCGATAGCCTGCCCTTAGCCCGAAGGTGCGAGGGTTGGGAAGATAGGCGAGGATGCTGCGGCCTGGGGCGAAACCTTCGGGGCGACCGAAATCGATGTTGCGCTGGGCGCTTTCGATGTTGCGGTTGTCGAATAGGTTATCGACATAGGCTGTGAAGGAGAAGCCCTTCAGATCAAGCCCGGCGCGCAGGCCTACCCGCCAATAGGCTGGCAGCGTGGCGAGGTTTGATTCGTCCACGAAGCGCTCTGAGCGGAACAGCGCATTGGCACCGACGAACCAGCCATCGCCCCGGCCTGAGCCGATTTGGCCGCGATATTCTGCGCCCAAGTTGACAGCGTGTTTGGGGGTGCGGCCGACAAAATTGCCGGAGAAATCTCCGCAGATGTTGCCGGCTTCGGCGCGGTTCTGATCCGACGACGTTTGGCCCAGCGGTGTGCCGCAGGCTTGCGACGAAGCGGCAGGTGAGCCCGGCGGCGGGCCCTGTACGAAACTGTTCAGGGTGGCGTTGGTATAGGCATAGGTTGCATCGAGCCGGATGTTATCGTTAACGCGCCATTCCAGATCAGCCTCGAAGCCATAGATTTCCACGCTACCGGCGTTGAGGATGCCGGCGGTGGTGACGAGTTGGCCGGTGGGCGAGGGTAAGCTGTTTTGGACGCCGATTTGCTGATCGGTATAATCGTTGAAATAGGCGCTTAGGTTCGCGGTGAGGCGCCGATCAAACAGGCTGGATTTCAGGCCGACTTCATAAGCCGACACGAATTCTGGAAGATAGCCTTGGCCATTGAAATCAGCGACTTCATTGGTGTTGAAGCCGCCGGGCTTGAAGCCTCTGGACCATGTGGCGAAGACGAGAATATCGTCTGAGGCCCGGAACTCTGCGGTGAGGCGCGGGGTGACCTTGTTGCTTTTCAACGTTGCGGTTTGGGGACAGGCGGCGACAAAGCCCGGGGGAGGTGCGGGGGCTGTGGGGGCCATGGGGTTGAAGGTGGCGCCATTGGCGAACCCGGGCAGGCAGATAGGGGTGAGCCCAGAAAGCGTTACGTCTTGCGAGCGCCAACCGGGGATTTGGTAAGTGATCTCGTCATTGTTCCAGCGCACTTCGCCTGACAATTTGATCTTGTCGCTTACTGTCCAGGCGAGGCCGCCATAGACGCCGTAATATTCAGTCCTACGGCTGTTGATGACGGCGCGGGAGAAGGTGGCCGAAGGCGCTGTGGACAGGCGGAATGGCGGCCCAGCCAAGGGACTGGTGGGGCTGCGTAGCCAGAATTGGCCGGCGTTTACCAGTTCGGCATTTTCGGTGAAATATTGGCCGCCGACCAGCACATCTACGTTGCCGAAGCTATGACGCAGGCGGATCTCATGATCCCAAGCGCGGTTTTTGTAGGTGAGATCTTGCAGCGCGGAGAGCGCGAGCACAAAGCCGGGAGGGGCGGGGAAATTGGAATAGTCGCCGTCCTGCTGGGTGCGGCTTTCATTATCGAGGAAGCCGAGGCGATAATCGAGCGAGCCCCAATCTCCGCTCCAGGCGACGGTGAGGGCGGCGATATCCTGACGCAAATGCAAGCCGGCGAAGGCTTGGCCGGTGAAGGGATCATTGCCGAGCTGGATATTGTTTTCACCGGCTGTAATGTGGCCTATAACCGTGCCGCGGGTGCAACTTGCTTGGGCGGGCGGTGAAAGGCTGCCTATATTTGCCGGGCACGGAATGGTGGCAGGTGCGCCGGGCGCAGGGCCGAACTTGGCGCCGGGCGCCGGCAGCCGCGTGTTGGCGCCGATGATAGCGACGGCTTGTTCTGTGGCGCGCTCATTGGAGCGGGTATAGCGGGCGACGATTTCCAAACTTTCGACCGGCTTGAGGAGCAAAGTGGCGCCATAGCCTTCGGAACGTAGCCCGCCGACGCGGGCATCGTTTACCGGGTTAGTATAAAAACCGTCGCGATTTTTGATGCCGCCGAAGACGCGCAGCGCCACTTTATCGGCGACGATGGGGACATTCACCGCCCCTTCGACGACCCAAACGCCGCCATTGCCGACTTCAGCGCCGACGCGGCCGCCGAAATTGAAATCTGGTTTTTTGGTGATGTAGTTGATGGCGCCGCCAAACGCGTTACGGCCATAAAGCGTGGCTTGCGGACCTTTCACGACTTCAATGCGCTCCAGATCAAACAGGGCGGCATTGAGCGAAGCCCCGCCGCCAGCGATGGAGATGTTCTCGCCGGAGAGATCCTGGCCGTTGAGAAGAATAGCAACGGACGGGCGGCCACGTTCGGCCTGCATGCCGCGGATGGCGGGGCGGGTATCGTTGATGAAGCCGCCTTGATCGAAGGTGAGGCCGGGGACGCGGCGGGCGATGTCTTCAACCTGACGCAGGCCTTCGCGCTCAATATCCTGCTGACTGAAAACACTGAGGGCGAGCGGCACGTCTTGCACAGTTTCTGCAGTTTTCCGCGCGGTGACGATGATGAGGTTACGATCTTCAAAGCCGGATTCGGTGACCTGCTCATCGGCGGGAGCAGCCATAACTGGCACGGCTACCAAAGCGCTTGCGAGTGCCAATGCAGCCCGGAATTTCATCGTCTCGATCATGGTCTGAGCCCCCTTTTGTTTTAGACTTCATGGCCTTGGCTGGATTGCCTAAGCTTGGTGCATTTGTTGCGTCAAAGTGTCTCTAATATTGCCTTGCTTGGTAATTTATAGATATTTGCTATTGAAAGTTGACCGAACGGTCTACATAATGTGTCTCATAGAAGGGGGCGTCAAGTCCAAATATGCTCAGTGGTTCCGACAAAGAGGCAAAATTGCAAAAAGCGGCGCATGCCGTTGCAGGAAAGCCACGCAAATCTGCGACCGCTCTGGAGAGCAAGCATCGTCCGGTGGCGCAGAAGGATCGCCGGGCGGCAACCGAGACCGCTATTGTAGAGGGCTTTGAGCGGCTTTTGGCGCGGGGCGGGATTGGCGCGTTGGGTATCAATGTGTTGGTGAAAGAAGCTGGCGTGGGCAAGAAGCAGGTCTATGATTATTTTGGTGGCTTGAATGGTGTGGCTGGAGCTTGGGTGAGCCAGACCCGGGTGTGGCGGCCGATTGCCGAGATTATCGAAGAGCCTTGGGAGGCGTTTGTGGCGCGCCCGCCGGCGGAGAAATTGACCCTTGTGAGTGCGCGCTATGCGGCCAGCTTGCGAAAAAATCCTTTATTGTGTGAGCTGCTTTCGGGGGAATTTACGAAATCTGAGGAAGTAAAATCAGCAGTGGAGCATGTTCGGCAGTTGATTCGAGCAGATTTTGAGAAAGTGTTGAACTCCGATGAGCGGCTGAGCCATCCTGATATGCTGGCATTTAACCTTGTGGCTTACGCATGTGCCTCGTATCTTGGGCTGAGGGCGCATCATCAGCCGATATTCTTTGGCTTTGATCTTTCAGTGGAAACGAGTTGGCTTACGGTGATGGGCATGTTTGAGCGGGTGCTTAAGCTGGCAGATCCAGCGCGTGAGCCGATTATTCGGGAGTTAGAAAATTGACCGATCAGTCCCTTGTGGCGACGTCGCTGCTGCCTTTTGCCAGTGGCGATATATTTGTGCCGGCGCCGCGGCTGGATCCGAGCGCGCGTTTTCCGACCGGCCAAGGGGCTGTTCGGCAATATGATGCGAACTTTACGCTGAAGGCTGAAGCGCAGACCGGGCATATCGGGTTGATTTCCGGGCTGGGGCTTTCACCTGAGGGCGTGTTGTGGGCGCTTGATCCGCAGGCGCGGGCGCGGACCTTGTTTGGGCCGGAGGGGGAAGCTCTTCCCTCCCCTGCCCTTCTGGTGGATGCCGGTTTTGGGTCTGTGTTGTTTCTCGCCGATGGCGGCTGGCTTTTGGGCGAGCATTTGTGCGGCGGGCCGGGGCCGTTTGCGGGCGAGGGCCGGGTGTTGCGATTTGGCGCTGATGGCGGGCTATTGGCGACCTATCATCCTGAAACCAATGGCGGCGTGGGCGGGTTTTTGGGTGTGACGCATATGGCGTTGGCTGATGATGGGCGGACGCTGTTTCATGTGTCTGAGACCGGGGCGGTGGTTTATGCGCATGATCTGGTTGATGATCGGCGGCTGGGGGCGTTTCATACGCGCACCGATCCGCCGGGGATGGTGTTTGGGCTGGCGATACTGCCCGATGGGCGGCTGGCGGTGGCGGCTGGCAACAAGCTGCGGGTGATTGCCGCCGGCGGAGCGACATTTGAGGATGTGACATTGCCGGCGGGGCGGGGTTGGGCCAATGTTGTGGTGCGGCCTAGCGGCAAAAGCATGTTTGTGCTGGATTTCTTTGGGGGCCAGGTGGCGGAACTGGCGCTGCCTGACTTCTCGTTCGTGCGGACCCTTGATTTGGGCAATCCGCAAGGGCTTACATCTTTGGCGGAGGTTCCATGATTATCAACCAATGGTATGTAGCGGCGGAAGCTGACGAGGTTTCGGTCGATACGCCGCGCCGGGTGCGGATGTTGGGGCTGGATTTTGTGATGTTCCGTGATGAGGCGGGCAAGGCGCATTGTTTGTCTGACATTTGCGTGCATCGCGGGGCGTCTTTGGCCGGGGGCGAGATGGTGAAGGGCTGTGTGGCCTGCCCCTATCATGGCTGGCAGTATAATGGCGCGGGCGATGTGGTGAAAATACCTTCCTTGCCGTCTGAAACGCCTATTCCCAAGCGGGCGCGGGTGGATAGCTATCCGGTGCAGGAGAAATATGGCTGGGTGTGGGTGTTTTTGGGCGATTTGCCTGAGGCGGAGCGCCCGGGGCTGCCGGACTTCCCGGAGTATGATGACAGTGCGACCTGGCGGACGGTGCGCGGCAAGTATGAATGGGCCGGGAATTATGCCCGGATTGTGGAAAATGGGCTGGATTTTGCCCATGCGCCCTTTGTGCACCCAAGCTTTGGCGACAAGGACCGGGCCGAGATACATGATTTTGAGCTGGAGCAGGATGAATGGTCCGCGCGGGCCAAGGTGACCTATATTCCGCCCTTACCGCGCGGGATTTGGAAGCTGTTTCGCAAAGAACGCACACCGGTTCAGGCGCAGCCGAGTTTTCATATGTCTGGCTCGACGATGCGACTTGATGTGTGGCTGACGAGCACATGGAAGATGGTGATTTTTGATGTGAATACGCCCGTGGATGAGGGCAATACGATTACCCGCTGGATTATGGCGCGGAATTTTGTTCGGGCTGGGATGTTTGATGGCGACAGCATAAAGCGGACTGTGAAGATATTTGAGCAAGATAAAGTTATTGTTGAGAAAATTTGTCCTGAAATTGTGCCTAATGATCTGCGGGAGGAGCTTTCTGTCAAATCTGATGGGCTGATGAATGCTTATCGGGCGAAGCGGCGCGGGTTGATTGAGCGGGGCTGGGCGATTGATTTGAAGAGCCTGTATAATAGCGAGAACCGCCGCGCGCTGGTGATACCCTCCCCGGAGCGGCGTGAAGCAGAGGGCCGCAACTTTGTGTTGAAGACGGTGCCGTTGGTGCCGGCGCTTGCGGCTCAGGTGCCTGCGCAGCCGGTGTCTGTGCCGGCTGAATGAACGATAAAGCTGCTGGTAAGGCGCCTTTGGGGGCGTTGTTCCTGTCCGTGTTTATCGGGCTGATGGGCTTTGGCGTGCTTTTGCCGGTATTTCCGTTTTGGGGTCGGGCGCTGAATGCTGATCCGGCGGTGATTACGCTGGCGATGGGGGCCTATTCGCTGGGGCAGTTTATTGGGGCGCCGCTTTGGGGGAAGCTATCGGATAGCAAGGGACGGCGGCCGGTGCTGCTGTGGAGCCTTGTGGGCGGGGCGGCTAGCTATGTGTTCATGGCCTATGCGGACTCGATTTTGATGCTGGGGTTTGCGCGGCTGTTTGGCGGACTGATGGCCGGGAATATTGGCGTGGCTTTTGCTTATGTAGGTGATGTTGTGCCTGAAGAGGGGCGGCCTAAGGCTATGGGAATGCTGGGGGCTGCTTTTGCGCTTGGGTTTATTTTTGGGCCGGCGATTGGCGGGCTGGTGGCAGGCGATGCGCCAGGGGCGGCGGAGTTTGCGCGTGTAGCCTGGGTGTCTGTGGCGATTACGCTGGTAGCGGTGGCGGCGGTATATTTCTGGCTGCCGGAGAGCTTAACGGCGGAACGGCGCGCGGCGACGCGGGCGGCTGGTGGGGGGCCTTCACCGATGGCGCTGCTGCGTGCGAAGCCGGTTATTTGGGGGCTGATCCTGCTGGTGCTGATTGTGATTGGCTCGGCGGCGATGATGGAGACGACATTTGCGCTGTTTGCTGATGATCGGCTGGGGTGGACGCCGCGTGAGGTGGGGCTGGCGTTTGCGCTGATCGGGATCGTGTCTGCGGTTGTGCAGGGCGCGGGGGCGGCGCCTTTGGCGAAGCGGTTTGGGGCGCAGAAGGTGGTTTTGGGGGGGATTACGGCCTATGCTGTGGGGATGATTTTTCTGGCGCTGGCGAGTTCTACGGTAGCGGTGTTGGTGGCGCTTTCTTTGACCGCAAGCGGCGTGGGGCTGTTTAATCCGGCGTATCAAACCCTGGTGGCGGGGGCGACCAATGATGCGGACCGGGGGATGGTGAACGGGCTGACGCAGGGGGGGTCGGCTGTGGGGCGGATTATTGGGCCGGGGGTTTCGGGCACGATTTTTCAGGTTTTTGGCCCGGCGGTGCCGTTTTTGATAGGGGCGGCGGTGATGGTGTTTGCGTTTGTGATTGCGATGACCTCAGGGCGTAAGATGAAGGCGGAAAAAGCATGATACGGGCATTTTTCAAGGGGGCGGGGGTGACGCTTCTCGTGGTTTTGACCGTGGGCGGCGTTGCTTGGGCCGCCAATGCTGAGTTTATGAGCCGGTATTTGCGGATGGCGGTTTCGCAGGCGCGCGGGGAATCGCAGCGGGCGGATTGGTATGAGCCGGTGGACAAGGTGCCGGGGGCTGTGGCTTTAGCGCTGCCAGTGGCGGCTGTACCGGCGGTTTCTGCGGGCGCGCTGGCCGCTGCGGATGCCTATGCCAAGAAGACCATGAGCCAAGGCTTTGTGGTGTGGCAGGGCGGCGCCATTCAGGGAGCTTATTATTATGATGGGTTTAAGCCTGATGAGCTGATTGCGTCTAAATCCATGGCCAAGATGGTTGTGGGGATTGCGATTGGGCGGGCGATTGCACAGGGGCATATCAAGGGGCTGGATCAGCCGGTTTCTGACTTTTTGACCGAGTGGAAAGGCACCGACAAGGAAGGGCCTACCATTCGGAACTTTTTGCAGAACTCTAGCGGCATAAGCCGGTTTGCTTACAATGACTTTAAGCCATGGTCTCAGACGATGCGTGAATATCTTTCAGAGTATCATGAGGATATTTTGCTCAACGAAACCAAGCTCGATTATGAGCCGGGGACGGAATATGATTATTCGATGATCACCTCTGATGTGCTGGCGCTGGTTTTGGAACGGGCGACGGGCAAGCGCTATGCGGATTATCTGGGCGACGAGCTTTTGAAGCCGATTGGGGCGGCGGGCGGCACGGTGTATATCAATCGGCCCGGCGGGCTGGCGCATAGCGGCTGTTGTTTAATGCTGCCGGCGGAGAGTTTTATCCGGATTGGCGTTTTAATGGCGCACAATGGCAACTGGGAGGGCGTGCAGCTTTTGCCGGAAAATTGGGTGAAGGAGACTGTCACGCCGTCGCCAGCCAATCCGAAATGGGGGCTGCATATGTGGATTGGCAGCCCTTGCGTGAAGCGGCTGCGCTGGTTTCCTGAGCGATCCCAGGATGAGGGCGTGTTGCATAACGAATGTTATCTGGCCGATGATCTGTTTTTGTTTGATGGCTCCGGCAATCAGGCGATGTGGATTGTGCCTTCGCGTGATCTGGTGGTGTTGCGCTTTGGGCCGCCGCCGACGCGGCGGCCGGGATTGCCCGGCGAGTTTGACAATAGCTTTTTGCCAAATACGATTATAAGAGGAATGTCATGAACTTGTTTCGCTTTGCTGCCATGGCGTCTCTGTTTGCTGCGGCCCCTGCCCTTTCCGAAACTTTGACTGTGAAGGTAACGGGAGCGGCTTCGGGTGGGCAGATTGTGGCGAGCCTCTATGCGACCTCGAGCGGATTTTCGACCTTCAATAGTGAGAAGGCGGCGCAAGTGAAGATGGGGCCGGTTGTGGGGGGTGCGGCGATTTTGAAATTTGAGAATCTTGCGCCGGGAAAATATTCGGTGGCGGCCTTTCATGATGTAGACGGCAATAAGAAGATGAAGACCAACTTCATCGGCATACCGCGTGAGCCTGTGGGGGTGAGCAATAATATTGGCGGAATGCCTAGCTTTACCAAGTCTTTGGTGGATGTGCCCGCCTCTGGTGCTATCGAGATCAAGCTGCGCAAACTTGGCGGCTAACGTTGCCAAGCGGGGGGCGGTTCGCGCATAGTGCGGAGACTGTTTGGGAGACCGGCTTTGGCGACGACTATCAACATCAATGGCAAGGCTTTGGCGCTGGAGGCGGAGGCGGAGATGCCGCTGCTGTGGGCGCTGAGGGATGTTTTGGGGCTGGTGGGAACTAAATTTGGGTGCGGCGCGGGGCTTTGCGGGGCGTGCACGGTGCATGTTGATGGCGTGGCGGTGCGGTCTTGTCAGACGTCTGTGGGCGATGTGGGGGCTTCCAAGATTACGACGATTGAGGGCTTGTCTGCGAGCGACATGGGGCGGCGGTTGCAGGCGGCTTGGATCGCGCTGGATGTGCCGCAATGTGGCTATTGTCAGCCGGGACAGTTGATGAGTGCGGCGGCGTTGCTGGCGAGGACGCCGAAACCTGAAGATGCCGATATTGAGGCGGCGATGGCGGGGAATATTTGCCGCTGCGGCACGTATAATCGGATCCGGGCGGCGATTAAGCAGGCTTCAGGAGTTTCGGCGTGAGCGGCGTGTCTTTGGACCGGCGTCAGGTGCTGTTTGCGGGTGCGGCTGCGGGCGGCGGCTTGTGGCTGGGGATGGGGCCAGCATTGGCGCTGAACACGCCCGGAGAGCCGGTGGGACTGAATGCCTGGGTGAGCATTGGCCGCGATGGCATGGTGACGATTTTCTCGCAGAATCCGGAGATTGGGCAGGGGATCAAAACCTCGCTGCCGATGCTGGTGGCGGAAGAATTGGATATGCCTTGGGATAAGGTGGTGGTGAAGCAGGCGGCGCTGGCGGCGGTTTATGGCCGACAGGTGGCGGGCGGGAGCATGGCGACAACCTGGCTTTATGAGCCGATGCGCAAGGTGGGGGCCGGGGCGCGGTTGATGTTGATGGGGGCAGCAGCGGCACGCTGGAATGTGCCATTGGCGAGCTTGAGCACCAAGGACGGCAAGGTTTGGGATAAGACCGGGCGAAGCCTTGGCTACGGCGAGCTTGTGGATGAGGCCGCGGCTTTGCCGGCGCCGGATGCGGCGAAGATCAGCTTGAAAGCGCCGGAAGATTTTACGCTGGTGGGGACGTTTGTGCCGGGCGTGGACAATGAGGCGGTGGTGACCGGCACGCCGTTGTTTGGGATTGATGCCGATGTGCCGGGGATGAAGGTGGCGGTGTTTCAGAAATGTCCGACTTTTGGCGGCAAGGTCTCCAAGGTTGAGCTAGCGGCGGTGAAGGCGATGCCAGGCGTTCGCGCGGCGTTTGTGGTGGCGGGCAATGGTGATGATTATGAGCTGGCCTCAGGCGTGGCGATTGTGGCTGATACCTATTGGCATGCCAACCGGGCGCGGGAGGCGTTGCAGGTGGATTGGGACCTTGGGGCGGCAGCTTCCCAATCGAGTGCGGGCTTTGCCAGAGAGGCGGCGCGGCTAGGCAAGACGCGCGGTGACAAGCTGATCTGGCAGGACGGCGATGTGGACAAGGCGTTGGCGGGGGCGTCCAAGACTATCAAGGCGAGCTATCATTACCCGTTTTTGGCGCATTCGCCGATGGAGACTTTGAGCTGCACGGCGGAAGTTGTTAACGGCAAGGTGGAGCTTTGGGCGCCTACACAGACGCCGGATGCCGGGCGTTTGTTGGTGGCGAAGCTGATGAACGTGCCGCCGGAAGATGTGACGGTGCATATTTTACGCTGTGGCGGCGGCTTTGGGCGGCGGCTGTATAATGAGTTTATGATCGAGGCTGCGTGGATTGCACGGGAGGCCGGCATGCCAGTGAAGCTGGTTTGGAGCCGGGAGGATGATATTGGGCGCAGCGTGCTCAGGGCGGCGGGCTGGCATCATCTGGAGGCCGGGCTGGACAAGGACGGCAAGATGATTGCCTGGCGGAACCATTTTGTGAGCTTTGGGGACGGCAAGGAGTTTTCCAAGGCCGCGGGGATTGATGAAAAGCAGTTTCCGGCGCGGTTTGTGCCGAATTTCCGCACCGAGGCCTCGATGATGCCGCTGGCGGCACCAACGGGTTATTACCGGGCGCCTTCCAGCAATGGATTTGGCTTTGTGATGCAAGGCTTTATCGATGAAGCGGCGGCAGCGGCCGGGCAGGATCCGCTAGCGTATCGGCAGGCGCTGCTGGGGGACCGTCAGGTTTTTGGAAGCGTAAAAACCTATGATATTTTTGATGCGGGCCGGGCGCTTGATGTGTTGAACAAAGCGGCGAAGATGGCGGACTATGGGCGCAAACTGCCGCGTGGGGAAGGCTTGGGAATCGCCTTTCATTATAGCCACTTCGGCTATTTTGCGACGGCTCTTGAGGCGAGCGTGGCGGCGGACGGGGCTATTACTGTCAAGAAAATCTGGGTGGCCGGGGATATTGGCCGGCAGATTGTGAACATGGCGGCTGCGATCAATCAGGTGCAGGGCAGTGTTGTGGATGCGCTGGGCGGGGCTTTGGGGCTTGAGATCACGCTGGTGAACGGGGCGATTGAGCAACGGAACTTTGACACCTATCCTCTTATCAGGATGCCGGAGGCGCCGCCTGTAGAGGTCGCGTTCGTGCTATCTGACAATCAGCCGACCGGGCTGGGGGAGCCGGCGTATCCGGCGGTGCCGGCGGCACTGGCGAGCGCCGTTTTTGCCGCTACCGGCGTTCGGCTGCGATCTTTACCGATTGATCAAAAGGCGTTGGTGAAAAAATCGTGGCGCGCTTAATCGGCTAAGAAGGCGCCCCTTAGCCACTCCCGAAAGATGGTGGCGGGTGCGCTAAGCGTGGTGCCTTCACGCCAGACGAGATAATAGGCATAGCCGTCTTCTACCTCGATATCGAAGGGGCGGACGAGTCGGCCGGCGGTGATATCATCCATAGCGAAGCGGCGGCGGGCCAGCGCCACCCCCTGCCCTGCCAAGGCGGCTTCTACGAGCATGGAACTATCTGACAGGGTGAGGCCGCTGGTGGGCTCTTTAAGATCGAGGCCCGCGGCGCGGAGCCAATCGGCCCAAGGCTGCCAGCTGTGGCGGAGAAGGCGGGCGCGGGCGAGATCAGCCGGTGCGTGCAAGGCGTGGGTATCACGGTAAGCCGCTGTGCAGACGGGGAAGCGGGTTTCGCCGGCCAGACGTTCTGAGGTGGCGCCCGGCCAGCCGCCGTCTCCGTAGCGGATGGCGACATCGACTTCTGCGGTGAGAAAGTCGGCGACATCGGCGGTGCTGAGCACGGACAGCGCGATATGGGGATACTCCAGCATGAAGCTGCCCAGCCGCTTCACCAGCCAGCGCGTAGCGAGCGAGGGATGGACGCTGATGGTGACACTGGCTTCACCGCGTGCTGCGGGTTTGGGGAAAGCGCGGGTGAGCACGGCAAGCCCTTCCCGGACTTGAGCGAGCAGGGCGACGGCTTCCTTGGTGGGCGCCATGGTGCGGCCGGCGCGGCGGAAGAGTTGGACGTGGAGATGCTGTTCCAGCTCGCGGATGCGGTGGCTGATGGCGCCGTGGGTGAGGCCGAGTTCTTCGGCCGCCGCGGAGTAGCTGCCGTGGCGCGCGGCGGCATCAAGGGCGCGCAGCGTTTGCAGGGAGGGCAGATGATTCATGGCGGCGATGTTGGGCCGGGGGCGGCTGCGCGTCAATTATTTGCGGTGATGAACGCGCCTATGGTCTTGGCCCAGAGCTGCGGGCTCTCCAAAACTGTGGCGGTGCCGCCGGGGAATTCTTGATAGGCGAAATCTGGACGCATCGCGGTGAGGCGCCTGCCAGAGGCGAAAATGGGATCATTGCGGCTGGCGATGATGAGCGTGGGCGCGGAGATGGCCGGAAGATCAGCGGCGAGATCATGCTGGAAGGCGGCGGCGTGGCCGAGGTCTTTTTCGCTGCCTTTGATGAGCTCATTGTTGAAGAAGGTGAGCACGGCGAGGTTTACCATCTCGTTGCTCATCTCAGGATCGGAAATGCGGCGCATCAGGGACCAGCGATCGGTGAAATGGCTGCCGTCGGGCTTCAGCGGATAGGCTTGGGGGGCGCGGGCGAGGCGCTCAGTGCGTTCTTCTGGCGTGTAAAACGGCGCATTGTCTGTGACGACAGCGAGCGTGCGATCTGGGTAACGGGCGGCGAAGATGAGCGCTATCATGGCGCCGGTGTGATGGCCGGCGATGGCGGCGCGGGCGAGGCCGAGTTTATCCAGAACGATGGCCAGGTTATCAGCATAATCTGTGAGCGTGAGGGCGGTTTGGGGGGGATCGGACAGGCCGTAGCCGGGGCTATCTGGCGCTATTGTGTGAAAGCCCCCGGCGGCGAGCAAGGGGGCGGTACGTAGATATTGCAGGGATGACCAAGGGGTTTGGTGGACGAGGAGCAGCGGGATGCTTGCTTGCTGTTGATAGCCTTGCTCGCGGATATGGACCTGACCGAACTTGCCTATGACGTACGAGCGGCGTTCGGGGGGGAGGCTGGTCATAGTGTGATACTCGGTTGAAAGTCTGAGCCTAGCGCATGCGGCGGCGGGGGGAAGCGAGATGTTGTCTATATCTGTGTGAGAGGGGGTCACAGCTGGAGGGATATTATCTCGCTTGTGTAAGCGGGTTTGCTGGTGAAGACTTACCCCCATGATGGATAATGCTGAGACCCCGACCGATAACCGCCCCAAGCTGGGCGCGATCAGGCAGGTGATGATGGTGGTGGCTGATGTGGCGACCATGGTGACGGTGTATGAGGCGCTGCTGGGCTATCGGCTGGTGGGCAAGGGCGTGGTGAGCGAAGCTGAGGCGGCGCGCTGGCAGGCGCCGGCGATGGCGGGGCGGACGTTCGCTACGCTGGGGCCGGTAAGCGGCGAGCCGGTGTATATTCGGTTTGTGCAGGGGCAGAAGGCTGACGGCTGGGCGCTGACGACGCATGGCTGGAACGCTACCGAGATTGTGGTGCAGGATGTGGATGCGCTTTCGGCGCGGTTGACGGCGTCTGGGGCGTTTCGGATTGTTGGGCCAGTGAAGGGGCTTACGCGGTTTCCGATGATCCGAGCGATGCAGGTGATTGGGCCGGCGGGCGAGTGTTTGTATTTTACCGAGGTAGGCGCGGGGAGCGGGCTGGATTTGGCCCCTGCCCTTTCGTTTGTGGGCCGGGTTTTCATTGTGGTTGCCGGGGGGCCTGATCTGAAGGCGATGTTTGCGGCTTATGCGGGGTTTGACAATGTTATTGATCCGCCGGTTTCTACACCGGTTACGGTGATTTCGGCCGCGAACGGCCTGCCGCTGGATACGCTGCATCCGCATGGACTGATCAAGCTGCGCGAGGGTACGATGATTGAGCTGGATGGCTATCCAGCGGAGACGCGGCCTCGGGTGGCGCCTACTGGAGAACTCGCGCCGGGGATGGCGATGGTTAGCTTTGCGGCGGCGCGGTCCGGCATTATTCGCGGCGGGGCGGGGGAATTGATTGAGCTTATTGAGGAGGCGGGCTGATGGCTGATGTGAAGCTGGCAGGCCCAAAAATCGCAGAACGGGCGGCGCTGGATTTTGTGCTGACGTTGCGGCGGCGCTGGGCGGATGTGTTGTATCCGGCAATGAGAGCTGAGTTTGAGGCTGGCATGGCGCCGGTGATGCATGATTTGCCGGCTTATCCGTGGTTTGCGTGGATTGAGCGGGGCGCGCAGAAGATGCTTTGGCGGGCGACGGCGGACGCGGTGCAGGCTGGCGGGGCGGATGTTTTGGAGGAAAGCGTGGCCGGGCTCGTGCTGGACCCTAATCTGGTGTTGCCGAACTGGTATACGGACTGGGATATTCATGTTCAGCCCGGCGGCGTGTGGTCAAATGACAGAGCGGCGCTGGTGTATGAACAGGGCGCGAAATTGGTGATGATGGGGGATAATGATGATTATCGCTTTCATCATCTGTTTGTAGAGACCGCCCTGCCCCGGCGCGATTATACGCGAATTGTGGATATGGGCTGCGGCTTTGGGAAGTCTGCCTGGCCGATGAAGCAGGCGTTTCCTGAAGCTGAGGTGATTGGGGTGGATTTGTCGGCGCCGTGCCTGAAGCTGGCGGCGGCGCGGACGAAGGCGCGCGGGCTGGCGGTTGAGTTTCGGCAGGCGGATGCGGCTGATACCGGGTTGGCGGCGGATAGTGTTGATCTGGTGACCTCTACGATGCTCATACATGAGTTGCCGCTGCCGGCGCTGGAGGGGGTTTTTCGGGAGGCGGCGCGGGTGCTAAAGCCTGGCGGAAGCTTGCGGTTTATGGATTTTCAGCCGACCGGTGATGCGTTTCGGGATCTGACGATTGTTGAGCATGGCGCGCGGAACAATGAGCCATTTTTGCCGCCGATGATGGCCGCGGATCTGCCGGCGATGGCGGCGGCGGTGGGGCTGACGGGCGGGCGCTGGACGGCGTTTGATGAGCGCGGGGCCGGGCGGCTGGAGACACTGGCCTGGCCAGAGCGGCGGGAATGGCATTTCCCCTGGGCGGTTTTTGAAGCGGAGATGCCGGCATGAGCGGGCCGTTTGGTACGCCGGACCCGGAGCGGCTGGCGGGATTGGTTTTTGAGTTGGCCTCGCAGCTTCATGTGGAGCGCGCGCGGCGGATGGCGCTGGAGGCGGTTTTGCGTGACGCCGGGCTGGTGAGCGAGGCGGCGATTGAGGCGGCGGGGGCAACCGACGCGACCCGGGCTGATATGGGCGCGGCGCTGGACAAGGCGATGCACGGCTTGATGCGGGTGATGACCGAGAGCTCGGACCCGCGCACGCCGCTGCGGAAAGAAGGAGTTAGTAAATGAGCAGGCCGTGGATTGAGTTTTTACAGGCGCAGAAGCTGCCTTGGACGGCGGATAATCTGTGCGGGGTTCGGCCTGGCGTTGAGACCAAGGTTTTGAGCCGTGATGCGGAGACCGGGGCTTCTAGCTTGCTGGTGCGCTATCCGGCGGGCTGGACATTAGCGGCGGGGGCGCTGGCTTGTGATGAGGAGTTTCTGGTGCTGGAAGGCGGGCTGGAGATTGGTGGGGTGTCTTATGGGCCTTTTGGCTATGCGCATTGGCCGGCAGGGCATGATGCCGGCGCGCGGGTGAGTGCGGACGGGGCGGTGGTGCTCACGTTTTTTTCCGGCAGGCCTGTAGCGGGGCCTGTGATAACGGTGGATCCGGTCAAGCTGGTGACACATGTTGACGGGTTTTCTGTGACTTACACGGGGAATTTCCATCCTGAGTTTCCAGCGGGCGCGGGGCGAAAGCTGCTGTTTGTTGATCCTGAAACCGGCGATACCAGCTGGCTTTTGGGGACGTTGCCAATGCGCTGGGCGGAGCGGGCCGAGGTGCATCCTGTGGTGGAGGAGATGTTTCTGCTGGCAGGCGAAAGCCATGGCAACCGGGGCGTGATGAAGCCCGGCGCTTATTTTTGGCGGCCGCCGGGGATTGCACATGGGCCTTATGGGACGATTACCGGCAATCTGTATTTCTTCCGCACTAAGGGCGGGAAGTTGACCACGGACTATGTGGACGGCGAGAAGGGTTTTGCTTGGAACCGACCTTATGATCCCGCGCTGCCTGACGATCTGGCCGCGCATGGCGGCGATTTGGTGACAGCTGAACGCTGGTAGCGGCTGAAGATAGGCATAAAAAAAGCCCCTAGCATGATGCTAGGGGCTTCTTTTTTATGCGCTTCGCTTAGAAATCGTAACGTGCGCGGAACAACCAGGAGCCAGGACGATCGAGAAACAGGCCGCCGACAAGATTGGTCAGGACGTAGTTCTTGTTGAAGCAATTGCGACATTCGATCGAAAAGCTAAGGTTTTCCAGACTTGCAGGCCGCAACGCCAGCGAAGCGTTGATATAGGTCTGCGAAGGCTGGTAGCTGCCATTGGTCTGGTTGGGGCTGCCGGCCGTGGCGACAGCATAAGCGCTTGTGTAGCTTAGGTTTGCCGTGGGGGTGACCACGCCGATACCGCTGATGCGGGCATCATAGCTGATGATCAGATTACCCGTGAACGACGGCGCGCGAACCGGATAGGCAAGTTCACCGATGTTATCGACGAAGTTGGCATTACAACCCGGCTGGCCGGGAATGACGATACCGTTTTTGCAACGATCTTGCTGAGCTTGGATCAGCGCGCTGGGATTGATGAAACGAGCGCGTTGCAGGCCCATTGAACCCGTGATGTTCAGGCCTTCCACTGGCAACCACGTAGTTTCGATTTCGAGGCCATAATTGCGTAGATCGGCTGGATTGGTGGTGGTGGAAACGGGCACACCGCCGATAAGGGTTTGTGCCGGGATTTGAATATCGAAGGTGGTGGCATAGAAGCCGGTGGCGTTGAAGCGGAGCGTGTCATCAAAGGCATCGGCGCGTAGGCCGCCTTCAAAGGACCAGACGGTTTCCGGGTTGAAGGGAATGAAGCGTGAATTGGCTGTGGAACGGCCCGGCCAACCGCCGGACTTGAAGCCGCGGGTGGCGGACGCAAACAGCATTATGTCATCGGTGACTTCATAGCTGATGGCGAAACGTGGGGTCCAAGCCCGGTAAACTTGCTCTACGGGCAGACCGGCGGCGATGATGCCGGCAGTGGAGAGTTGCACGCCGGCCGCGCCGGGATTGGTGAACACGCCAATAGTGCGCTTTTCATAGGTGTACCGTAGGCCGGCGGTAAGCACGAGCCTTTCAGCGATGCGATAATCGCCCTGACCATAGAGCGCCCAGGTCTTGGTGTCGTTCAGCAAGGTACGATCGGCGACGACCGACTGGATCAGCGTGCCGGTGTTGGTAGAAAGCTGGCCGAAATCGGTGACATTGTCTTCCTTCATGTAGAAGCCGCCAACGACATAGTTGAGATTGCCAATGTCACCATTTACCTTCAGTTCTTGGGTGAATTGTTCATGATCACTATCATTCAGGATGGGGTTGAAACCGGTGGGCCGGGTCGGGCGGGGCAGGAAGCCGCCGCTATCAATCACGAACTCCTGATCGATTTTGCGATAGCCGGTGATGGAAGTGAGCGTGGCAGCGCCCAGATCGAGGGCGATGGTGCCGGTGAACGCCGTTGAACGCGCAACGTTATCGAGCGGGAAATTGGCTTTCTTGCCGGTGATGAGGCCAGTGAAGGCACCCTGTGTGATGTTATTGTCCACAACCCGGCCCCCATCAGGGCCGACGCGGTTGAGGAAGTTGGTGTTCTGATCGGAGATATGGTCAGCGGTCAGATCGATGGTCAGCGTGTCTGTGGGCATCAGGCGGATCATGCCGCGGATGCCGGCGGTGTCACGGCTGTTGAACTTGCGACCGGTGCCGACTTGCGTGGCATAGCCATCATCGCGGATCCAGAAGGTGGAGACCTTGGTAAGGATCTTGTCAGTGACGGGAATATCAACTGAGGCGCGCAATATGGTCTGATCAAATTTGCCGTAGCCGGCTTCGATATAACCGCCGAACTCTTCACCGGGCTTGCGCATGACGATGTTGATGGCGCCGCCGGTGGTGTTACGGCCGAACAGCGTACCTTGCGGGCCGCGCAGTACTTCGATGCGCTCCACATCAAACAGCGCGAAGTTGTTGGCGTTCTGACGGGCGACGAACACATCATCGACATAGGTGCCGACGGGGACATCGAAGGTGGCAATGGATTCGCCGTTACCGACGGCGCGCAGGAAGTAGCTGGACGAGGTGCCGACGCCGACATTCTGGTTGCCAGCCATGTTGGGGATGTTGCGCAAGATATCGTAGGTGTCGATCACCTGACGGCGGTTCAACTCAGCCGCGTTGAAGGCCGAAACCGCGATGGGAACTTTTTGCAGGCTCTGTTCACGGCGCTGGGCAGTGACGACGATATCTTCCATCACGCTGCTATTGGCAACGCTGGACGCGGGGGCATTCTGCGCATGCGCGGATACGGCAGAGAGCGCGATGAGCATCGCGGTTGTGGATTTCAGATTTTTGATCATGGCTATTCCCTTTGAAACTCAGAAACTGGACTTGTTTAAGCCAGAATTTGTGTGGCTACTTATGAGGCAAACCATTGAAAAGCGGCTTGCAATATTTCTCACATGAGATGTGACTTACTTTGCAAATTCGCTTAAAACTATTATTTTACATAATGATAAAGAAAATGGGTGAAAAAGCGGAAGACTGCATTAAACTTTAGCCCGTCTTATTCACCGGACCGGGTTTATCGGGGTGGCGAACGTAGCTTAACTCTATGATCTGATGTAGAGAATGGGTGTCGACGCCATTCTATTCATCCGGACAGAAAGTGCCACGCCTGCCATGTCAGATGATAGCGCGCTGCGGTTTTCGTTTCCAGCGGTTCTCGGTCACAAGAC
>Ga0105050_10002953_pt1 | contig 23897 bp, 16 predicted proteins | sample FRY01_FD_78088 | JGI IMG/M metagenome (GOLD analysis project Ga0105050, IMG submission 78088) | Freshwater microbial communities from Lake Fryxell liftoff mats and glacier meltwater in Antarctica - FRY-01 | ecosystem: Environmental > Aquatic > Freshwater > Ice > Glacier meltwater ...
CTCGACGAACGTTGCTCCGCCGAGACTGCTTTTTGGACTCCCATTGGACTCCCATTGGACGCAGGAGTTGATGCCTCAAAAAATCCCCCATTCTGGACAGATGCCACTAAAATCCGAGAAGAATCATTCATCATGCTAGCCGGTTGCCTGCTGCTTGGATTCACCGTGATCGTGGTTGCAATTTGGCTCGAATACAACGATTCACTTGGTTGGCCCAATGAGATCGAGCGGGAGCGAAATGCGTTGACGACTCGGGATGATCGCTACCGAATCGTGCGCAGACGGTGGCGCCGAATTGTCCATGGATTAATCGCACTCTGCGGAGCCCTCATGATATCGGCGGGCCTGGCAGGATTGGGACAATTTTGGATTGCCGCCTGGACAGCCGTTGCGATTTTGATGCTGAGCATCATTGTCATTGCGATAGGCGATGCGATTCGAACGCACCGTCACTACGCAGCGAAGTTGCGAGAACAAAAGAGTCGCGGCGACCTATCTCGCTGAACTCTGAGGCGCGATGGTGGTCGAGCCTTGAGTCGCTAGCGGAGCTTTGTTTACGCTTGAGTTGCCGATCCGATCGCTGAATCGCTGAACGCGGGCGCGAGTTGCAACCAAAGTCACAAATGTTCCTTGCTGGACGATTCGATTATGTTGGTTCACCAATTGTCGAAGCCAGGTCACTCGCCCCGAACGTCGGCCGTGGGCAACCGATTCCACGACCATGGTGACCACGTAAACGGAGTCTCCAAAAAAGATGGGAGCTTCGAAACGCCATTCGGCAATGCTGACCAGCGCCAACGTCGAAACATTGGGCTGTTGACTGGATAGTCCCGCAAGAATGCCCAGCCCAAGCAAACCGTGCGCGACAGGTTCACCAAAAGGTGAATAGCCGCCAACGAGTTGATCAGTATGGAGAGGATCGTGGTCGCCGGTTAACTCCGCGAAGTCCGAAACATCATCCGCCGTGATTTCACGTTCGGCGCTTGTCCATCGATCGCCGATGCGAAGATCTTCAAAAAGTAGCGGCTCGTCCAATCGTATTCACCGTGTTCGTGTTTCCGCTAACCCGAAACCAGCCAGATTAATCCAAATTCAATCTGGCGGGTCACATAGCTTGTCTTATGGGAATGATTTGAGAAAGAGTGAAACGTGGTATAAAGCAGAAAGTTTGATCTACTTTTGTGATGGTCGTTACGTTTGCGGAACTTGGGCAATTCACCACCGTTCCGCGTCGGATCGTTCGCGGTAAAGTTTCCGGGTGCCATCGTTGCAAACAGCTCGAACTGCCCCGTCAGGAAATTCTTGACGTCGAGGTTACTTGAGCGAGGTATTGAGCATGCCTCGGCCAATAACCACAATCATTTGAACTCCAAAACTTTTCAGCTGCGATACCGCAATTCCTTTCACAAGTAAAAAAAATGTTGACTGATTCCATTCGTACGTTCGGCAAACCCTCTCGCTTGCAGATCGCGCGATGCGCGGCACTCGTGGCGGCTATCTGCTTTTGGGGCCCGTCGCAGTCGACGGCTTCCGACCGCGACGGGCTTCGCTTTAAAGTGCAGACGCTGGTCGTTGATGGAAATGAGGGAATGGTCGAAGGCGATATCGACGGCGATGGAAAGCTTGACCTCGTCGCCGGACGCTCCTGGTTCCAAGCTCCTGATTTTGTCGCCCGCCCGCTCCGCCAGATCGATGACTGGAACGGCTATGTCGAAAGCAACGGGGATTTTCTCTTCGACGTGGATGGCGATGGCCGTCTCGATGTGATCGCGGGATCGTTCTTACCCACGCAGGTTTATTGGTATCAAAATCCTGGAGCAGAATCGTTGAGGCTAGGCAAAGTCTGGCCGAAGCATCTTTTGGTGGACACCGGCGACAGCACCAACGAAGGGCAATTGCTCACGGACATCGACGGCGATGGTCGACCGGAATGGGTCGTCAACAGTTGGAAGAAAAAAGTGCCGATGCGGATTTGGCGATTGATCGATTGCCCCAAACAAGAATCTGGCGCGATCATCAAAATGGCACCCGTCACGCTGGGTGAGACCGCCAATGGTCATGGTATCGCCGTGGGCGATATCAGCGGCGATGGTCGCAATGATGTGCTCGTCGGCGAAGGTTGGTACGAACAGCCGGCCAGCGATCCTTGGACTTCATCATGGACGTTTCATCGTGACTGGGAATTGCACAGCAGCCTGCCGATGATCGTCCGCGACCTCGATGGCGACGGAAAGAGCGATCTCATTTTTGGTAATGGACATGATTACGGTCTGTATTGGTGGAAGAACCTCGGCGCGGGTGAAGGTGGCAAGATCGCGTGGAAAGAAACCTTGATTGATCGCGGGTACAGCCAGCCTCACGTCTTGGTGATGGCGGACTTGGACAACGATGGAGCGGACGAATTGATCACCGGCAAGCGTTACTTTGCACACAATGGCAAAGATCCCGGTGGCATGGAGCCACCGTGCCTTTATTACTATTCATGGAACAAAGAAACATTGGCGTTCACTCGGCACACGATTGAAGAAGGTCACGTCGGTTGCGGTTTGCAAATCGTCACCGCGGATTTGAATGGTGATGGCAAGAAGGACGTCGCCGTGGCCGGTAAAAGCGGTACGTACGTGCTGACTCAGCAATGAGTGAGTCGACAACGAATGAACCGATTACCAACGGATGGACGATCGCCCAAACGCAGGCGATCGTCGACGACTGGATCAAGACAATCGGCGTTCGTTACTTCAGCGAACTGACGAACTTGGCCCAGTTGGTCGAAGAGGTTGGTGAAGTCGCCCGTATTTTATCTCGCTCGCATGGCGAGCAATCGTTGAAATCTGGTGACGATCCGGGGCGATTGGATGACGAATTGGCGGATGTGATGTTCGTGGTGCTTTGCTTGGCCAACCAATCAGGAATCGATCTGCAAGCGGCGATGGAACGGAATCTTTCAAAGAAGACGAAGCGAGATTTGACCCGACATCGCGATAACCCGAAATTGTCTGGGTAGTGAGTGTCCGGGTAGTGCATTCGTCTAATCACCTTTTTTGACACCGCTTTTAAGGCATATTGATTGATTGAACGCTTCACCGCTCCAAAAACATGATCGTGTCTTCGATTAACGACTGACGCGAATTTCCTGCGATCGCGTATAACCTTTGGCATGTCAAAAACACGCGAGAAGCAACCCAAATACAAAATCTCATCCGCAGCCACGTCGGTAAACGCCACCATGGACGCGATCCGCATTCGTGGAGCACGAGTTCATAACCTGCGCGGCGTCGACGTGGACATTCCGCATGAGAAATTGACGGTGATCACGGGTGTCTCGGGCAGCGGTAAAAGCTCGCTGGCGTTTGATACGTTGTACGCCGAAGGACAGCGGCAATACATCGAAAGTTTGTCCGCTTACGCAAGACAATTCCTCGACCAAATCCCGCGCCCTGACGTCGACTCGGTGGATGGTCTGCAGCCAACGCTGTGCATCGATCAAAAGACAAGCTCCACGCATCCGCGGTCCACGGTTGCGACCGTCACCGAGATTCATGACTACCTGCGGCTGCTCTACGCTCGCGCCGGCGTTGCCCATTGCACCGGCTGCGGCGAAGCGATCACGCATCAATCGCCCGAGATGATTCTCGACTGGCTCCGCTCGCTGGCGCCGGAATCGAAACTTGTCGTGCTCGCCCCGATGATTCGCGGCCGAAGAGGAACGCACCGGGAAGTGTTTGAGCAGATTGCTGCAAACGGCTGGCTTCGTGCTCGCGTCGATGGCGAGATTTTTGCGCTCGATCAAGTTCCCGAATTGTCACCTCGCAAATTGCACACGATCGAAGCGGTCGTCGATCGATTGGTGATTCGCGAAGGCAACGAAGATCGCGTGACCGAGTCCGCGAATTTGGCGTTGCGGGTTGGCGGCGGGGTGATGACGGCGCTGGTGATGTCGCACGGTGAAAATGACTGGGCCGAGAAACTGCTCAGCACTTTGTTTGCTTGTCCTCAGTGCGGCAAAAGTTTTCAAGAGCTCGAACCGCGCAGCTTCAGTTTCAACAGCCCTTACGGTGCGTGCCCGACGTGCGCAGGTTTAGGACATCTTGATCGACAAGTTTGCGAGGATTGTCACGGCGGTCGATTGAAACCGGAATCGCTCGCGGTGACGTTGTTGGACCGTTCGATCGCGGACTTGGCATCGACTTCCGTTGCGGAGTTAATCGACTATTTCGCCACCATGATCGAACGCTTGCCCTCCATGCAACAGCCGATCGGCCGACCGATCGCGATTGAAGTCACTAAGCGACTCCGATTTCTCAACCGCGTCGGCGTGGGATATTTGTCGCTCGATCGAGCCGCGGACACACTGAGCGGCGGCGAGCTGCAACGCGTGCGATTGGCGACAAGCATCGGGTCGGGGTTGGTCGGAGTTTGTTACGTTTTGGACGAACCATCAATCGGATTGCATCCTTGCGATAACGATCGATTGATCGAATCGATTCGTGAGCTGCAATCGCAGGGCAATACGATCGTGGTCGTCGAGCATGATGAAGCGATGATATGGGCTTCGGATCACTTAATCGACATGGGCCCCGGAGCGGGATCGCGCGGTGGAGAAATCATCAGCCAAGGAACGCCCATCGCCGTTGCATCTGACAACGCGTCATTGACGGGAAAGTATCTCTCCAAAACCACCTGCGTGCCGTTCCCCACGGATCGGCGAAAAGCGACGGAGGGTCGTTGCCTGCAACTTCGCGGTGTGAAAACGCACAATCTGAAAAACGTCGACGTCGGCTTTCCTTTGGGACTTTTGATCGGCGTGACGGGAGTTTCAGGCAGCGGAAAAAGCTCCCTCGTCAACGACACATTGGTCCCGGCGATTATCAGTTCACTTCGCGCGATTGGTAAAAATGTCGCGATCGATGAGGACATTTCTCGGCCAATCGCGGCGCAGTATCAAGAATTTTTAGGCTTCGAGTTCATCGACAAACTGATTCCGATCGATCAGTCACCTATCGGACGCGGACCACGGAGTTGCCCAGCAACGTATTCGGGCGCACTGGACGAGATTCGCAAAGTCTTCGCCGCAACGCGTGAATCCAAGCAGCGTGGTTTTAAGAGCAACCGATTCAGTTTCAATGCCGCCGACGGTCGCTGCGATGTGTGCAAAGGGCAAGGTGCCGAGCGCATCGAAATGAATTTCCTGAGCGACCTCTTGGTGATCTGTTCACGCTGCGGTGGCAAACGTTTCAATAGCCAGACGCTGATGGTGCATTTTAAAGGAAAGAACATCGCGGATGTGTTGGACATGACGATCGATGAGGCTGCGGTGTTCTTTGGAAACTTCCCAAAGATCCATCGTTTGCTTTCCTCGCTTGTCGACATCGGGCTGGGCTATGTGCATTTGGGGCAATCCAGCACAACGCTCAGCGGCGGTGAGGCTCAGCGGATCAAGTTGGGCACCGAGTTAGCGAGAACGCAAACTGGACGAACGGTCTATGTGCTCGATGAACCCACCACCGGATTGCATTTCGCGGACGTCGCCAGATTGCTTGCCGTGCTTCAGCGTTTGGTCGACGCGGGGAACACGGTCATTGTGATTGAACATAATCTCGATGTAATTAAGGCGTGTGATTGGTTGATCGATATCGGACCGGTCGGTGGAAACGAAGGCGGCCGCATCATGGCCGAAGGCACCCCGGAAATGATTGCGGCGACCAAAGGAAACATCACGGGACGTTATTTGGCCAAGATCATTTGACGTCGGGTTGCGTTGCGAATGATGGACGTTTTGTTGTTTGACTTGCGAAGTGTGACGAGTGAACTTGATGCATGATTTGTATGAGTTGGGAATCGTTGGTGGCGGAATCGTCGGATTGTCGACGGCGGTTCAGTGGCTAAAGCAACATCCTGGCCAACGAGTCGTGGTGTTGGAAACGGAAGCGGAAGTCGGACGGCATCAAAGCGGACATAACTCAGGCGTTCTTCACTCGGGCCTCTATTACAAACCTGGTTCTCTCAAAGCGACGCTTTGCCGCGCAGGCAAGCTTGAGATGGAGCAGTTCTGCCAAGAACACGGAGTGCTTTTTGATCGCTGCGGAAAGGTCGTCGTGGCGACGAACGAAGCCGAGCTTGATCGCCTGGATGATATTGAACGCCGCGGGATCGAAAATGGTGTCGAGCTGCGTCGAATCAACAGCGACGAGCTGAGACGACTCGAACCCGCGGCTGCAGGCGTCGCTGCGCTACATGTTCCCGAGGCCGGCATCGTTGATTACGGCAAGGTATGTCTCGCCATGCGCCGCGTGATTGAATCCAGCGGCTCCTCGGTGTTGACGAATTCACGCGTCGACGCGATTCAGCCGCGCGGAGGCGGGTTGCGATTGCGTTTTGGAAAAAGCGAGGTCGAGGTTGCCAAGATGGTCAATTGCGCGGGCTTGCAATGCGACCGCGTTCTTCGATTGGCCGGGGGCTCGACAACGACGCGAATCATCCCGTTCCGTGGGGAATATTACGACATCATCGAGAGTCGTCAGTCGCTATGCCGAAATCTCATCTACCCGGTTCCCGATCCGTCATTCCCATTTCTTGGAGTTCACTTCACTCGCATGATCGGTGGAGGCGTGGAATGCGGCCCCAACGCGGTGCTGGCGCTGGCTCGGGAAGGTTACCGTTGGCGAGACGTTCGGCCTGTGGATTTGTTCGACACACTGAGCTTCCGCGGCTTTCGGAAACTCGCCGCCGTGCATTGGCGGATGGGCGCGGGCGAGATTTGGCGTTCGGTTAACAAGCAAGCGTTCGTTGCGGCGCTGCAGAAATTATTGCCATCGATCCGCGCGGCGGATTTAACGCCAGGACGCGCGGGCGTTCGTGCTCAAGCGGTCGATGTGACCGGCAACCTTGTCGATGACTTTTTGATCGAGCGAACGGAGAATGCCATCCATGTGCTCAATGCCCCATCGCCAGCGGCGACCGCATCACTCGCGATCGCTCGGAAGATTCTTGAGCTCCAAGCCGACGTCACAGTGCCACGGTAACGGTCTTGCTTTCGGTGTAAGCCTTCAGTCCTTCTTCGCCAAGCTCACGACCATATCCGCTCATTTTGAAGCCACCGAACGGCGCCGCGGCATCAAACACGTCGTAGCAGTTCACCCAAATGGTGCCCGCACGTACGCGAGCGGCGAAATCATGAGCCTTGGAAATGTCACGAGTCCAAATCGCGGCTGCCAGTCCATAGAACGTTTGATTGGCGCGACGGATCATATCTTCAGTATCGTCGAAAGTCAGCACGCTCAGGACGGGCCCAAAAATTTCATCGGTCGCAATACTCATGTTGTCCTCGACGCCATTGAAGATCGTTGGCTCGATAAAGTAACCTCGATCACCCACTCGTTTGCCACCGGTCAGCAGATTGGCTCCTTCGGCTTGTCCCTTATCGATGTACTGCATGATCTTGTTGAACTGCTTCTCATCGATTTGAGGTCCCTGGTCCGTTTCCGCGGCAAACGGGTCGCCCACTTTTCGGCTCTGCGTCAGCTTTTGCAGCTTGTCGAGAAACTCGTCTTGAACGCTTGATTGAACGAACAAGCGGCTACCCGCACAACAACATTGTCCTTGGTTGAGATACAGACCGATGTATGCACCTTTCGCGGCGGCATCCAAATCCGCATCCGCCATGACGACATTGGGACTTTTGCCGCCAAGTTCAAACGTCAAACGCTTCAGCGTCGCCGCGGAGTCTCTCGTGATGGTTTGTGCGGTGATGTGTTCACCGGTGAACGCGATCTTGTCGATCATCGGATGCTTCACCGTCGCGCCGCCCGCGGTGGGACCGAAGCCGGGCACGACATTGATGACGCCGTCTGGAAATCCGACTTCGCGAGATAACGCTGCCATGCGGAGGCAAGTCAAAGGCGTTTGTTCAGCAGGCTTCATCACAATCGTGCAACCAGCGGCCAACGCGGGGCCCCATTTCCAGGCTGTCATCAACATGGGAAAGTTCCACGGAATGATTTGCCCGGCAACACCGATCGGTTCACGACGCGTGTAGCAAAAATAATTTCCTCGAATCGGAATGGTGCTTCCCTGGATTTTGTCGGCGTATCCGGCGTAGTAGCGAAGGCAGTCGATGACCAAAGGAATGTCAATATTCCGGCTGTCACGAAGCGGTTTTCCGTTGTCGAGCGTTTCGAGCGCCGCGAGCTCATCGATCTCATCCTCGATCGCATCGGCGAGTTTATAGATCAACCGTCCGCGGTCTCGAGCGTCCATTTTTCGCCATTCGCCATTATCGAACGCGGCGCGAGCTGCCTTGGCCGCGCGATCGATATCCGCCGCATCGCCCTCGGCGACTTGGGCAATTTCCTTTTCTGTTGCCGGATTCACCGTTGCAAAGGTTTTGCCACTTTCGGCGGGCACGAATTCGTTATTAATGAAACATTCCGTATGGCGAATCTTTACCGAAGAAGGTCGGGGACTAGCGAGCGTCGTGGACATGACAACAATCCTTGTGCGGAGAGACTGAAGAACCGAGATAAGTTTTCGCCTTCATTATACGGCGTATCACTGTCGGTTCTCAACGATACCGCAGGGAAGAACTGTGGTTGCCATGGTTTTCCAAAACACGCATTGGCCCGTTCGATCATCCACTGGGACATCAACCATTGGGATAATGGGCCACCCTTTTTTCGGATTTGAGATGGAACAGAGTTTTTTAGCTTGGCTTCGCGGACGCGTTCGATCGTTACCCGGTGTTGCGATCGGCATTGGCGATGACGCGGCAGTGATCGATCTTCCTCCAGGTAAACAATTGGTCGCGACAACGGATGCAATCATCGATGGCGTCGATTTTTTGACGTCGAAGCATTCGCTGCATGACATTGGCTACAAGTCGATGGCCGTAAACCTGAGTGACATCGCGGCAATGGGTGCCAAGCCGACCGCGGCATTGGTGACTTTGTCCCTCCCCAGTGACGATGCAACGCGAACTGCCGCTGGACTCTACGAAGGCATTCTCGAATGCGCCATGCAGTTCGGCTTAGCGATTGCGGGCGGTGACATCTCGGTCTACGAGGGTCCCCTTGCGATTTCGGTCACGATGATGGGAACTGTCAACACGGGCGAAGCTTGGTTGCGAAGCGGCGCGAAGGAGGGCGATGCGATTGTTTTGACGGGTGCCGTGGGCGGCAGTTTGCTCGGTCGACATTTGCGACCGCTGCCACGGATCGCACTCGTCGAGCAACTTCGGGACATCACATCCGTTCATGCCGCCATGGATATCAGCGACGGGTTGTCGCTTGACTTGGACCGAATGTGTGCGGCCAGCGGCGTGGGGGCGGAGTTGAATATCTTGTCGATTCCGATTCATGCCGACGCATTGACTCGTTCAAACTCCGAAGGAGGTCAAACCCCGCTCTCTCACGCGCTGGGTGACGGTGAGGATTTTGAATTGATCTTGGCGATCGACAGTGCCGAGTGTGATCAGTTGCTGACCTCGCATCCCGAACTTGGCCTTCATCGCATCGGCACGTTTGTCGGCCGAACGGGATTGTGGAGCAAGACGGGAGCCGACATCAAACGATTGTCACCGAGCGGGTTCATTCACGGTCAAACACGCATGACCTCCCAATGAAACGTGGGACTTGGAAATCGTGAGCAGTTCAAATCGCCAGTGCGTACTTCGCCACGTCGACATCGATCGTTTGGAACGACTAGGACGCGAGCTTGTCAAAGCGTTGCCGCGGCGCGTTGTCATCGGACTTCGAGGCACACTCGGCGCGGGTAAGACGAGACTCGTCCAAGCGATCGCAGTTGCCGCGGCGATTGATCAACAGCACGTGACAAGCCCCACGTTCACGATTGTGCAGCATTACCAGGGCACGCGAATGATCCACCACATCGATGCCTATCGTCTTGCTGATGAAGATGAATTTATCGAACTTGGCGGCGAAGAGCTGCTGGAAGATGAGGCCACGATCTTGATTGAATGGCCAGAGCGAATTGCACGGTGCATGCCGCGTGACGCTTTGTATATCGACTTGGATGTCGAAGACGATCCGGCGCTGCGATCATTATCCGCGTCGAGCAGCGATGAGCGTCTGATGAAACAAGTGCAGACGGCGTTCGATGCGGTCGTCGTTTAGACGTCTGCGAAGAAACTCAAAATGGCGTCGCATCGAAGCATCAGTCCCGCCGCGACGACGACTTGCTAAGCGACTGCGGCCTCGTTGCGACGGCTTGCCCCTGGCCTCCTCGAGGACGATGCAGGTATACCTTCGGATCGTCGACGATGAAGGATGTGCTCCAGCGGATGCCATCGTCGGCGCTGCATACGTTGTAGAAGAAGGTGCGGAATCGCTCGGCGCGATAGTCGTAGGGAAATTGACTGGTGATGTAATCGTCTTCGGTCAAATCATCCACGCCCGGCTTCGCGTAGTAGTGAACCATGCCATCGGGCGTTACCGACATGCCGAGTGTCCACCATCCCGTTTGTGTGATCTGAGGCCCGCGTGTTTCGCCGCCGTTTCGCGTTGCACGGATTCGCAAGTATGCGTAGTCGCTATCTTTCTTGGACTGAGCTTTACTTTCAAACTCAATGAACATTCCGGGCCAATAGATTTCGTTTCCGATCTCTTTCTTTTTAAACTTGAATGGCCCGACTTCGTTTTCGATCATCGCCGTCGTTTCGAGAGCCAAGCGAAAACCAAAATGCGGACCACTGCGTTTTTCCCACTCGGCAACCGGCGGCAGAAAGACGCGCGTGGTGACGCTTGGGGCCTCGTCAATATCGATCGTTCGCTTTAAACGATATTGAACGTTGGCAACAAAGTCGTCTTGGTGCATCGTGTTGCTGGGGCGTCCGGGAGTCCCGGTCATCTTGCTTTTCAGCAACATCGCGCCCCGACTACCCTCCAGCCCGCCTGGCGGAGTTTCGACGCGGCGAACTATATCCGGATGACCACGTTTAGCACCCTCATACCAACGCCCGTTCGTTGTTTTGCCCAACGGAGCACGTTGATTTTCGTCGATGTCTTCGGTGCTCTTGGGATTGTTCGGAACGTAGGACCAACTCGGGTCCTCAAAGTCGTCCGAAACACCAACAATTTCGATTCCCGTACCGGGAACAATCGGACGTTGACCGTAAGCGGCTGAGTCGATTAAAAGCGTCGTGAACGGAACCAAAATTAGGCTGGTCCAGCATTTCGCGAATTTCATGGCAATACCGTAAGTCGTAGCGGAACGAAAATTCCGAGGAATCCAGTTAATCCTTACTTTCGGCAGAATCGATACCCTTCCTGAAGGGTACCTTGATAAAACCACCAAACCGAGCGAGTGCATCTGAGCAAAAGGTCCGTCTCCGAGCTTCTCGCCAAATGATTAAGCTCGTACTCACCTTGCCTTGCTCAAACCGCAGCTTTGATATCACCAATTGGTTGGAATCGCGTTTCGATTTCGCTATGCTACAGTCCACCGCGTCCATCTACTTCCCACCTATCCTCAGCTCAGCGCACCAGGTTCGTCATGAATATGAGAACTTTATTTGCAGCCGCCGGTTTGGCGATTTGTATCGTGTCGATGAACGTGTCCCTCGCGGACGACCGTTCCTCGCCAATCGCACGCTGGGATTTTGGGAAGGAAGAAACGACACCTCTGAATCCCCACGGCGCCCTCGTTCGGGATCAACCGGGACCTCGCCCGCCCGAGTTTCCAGATTTCAACGCTTCAAACAACTCAGTCAAGTTCGGTGGCCGAGGGGCCCGATTCACCTTTGCGGACCCCGGTGACGAGAGCGAATTTGATTTTAAGAACGGCGATGAGATTTCGCTCGAAGCCTGGGTAAAAGTGGACACGATCGGCGAAGGCGAAAGCGTCTATCTGATTGGAAAGGGAAGAACAGGCGACGACGAAAAGGCAAAGGACAACCAAAACTGGGCAATGCGATTGCGAAAGATCGGCGGCAAGGTGCGGGTCAACTTTCTATTCGCGAGCAAACGTGTCCAAGGGCAACAGCCCGCAGACGCCCATTGGCACCGCTGGACATCGAACGAAGGAATGGTCGACATGAAGCGTTGGCACAATGTCGCGGTCTCTTACCGCTTTGGGGACCCAGACAGCATCCGCGGTTGGATCGATGGAGAAGTACAAGTTGGCAACTGGGACATGGGCGGTAAGACCACAGAGGCACCCGTTGTCGACAACGATGCGGTATGGATCGGTTCCTCGATGGGCGGAAGCGATGGAGCCAGCTTTCGTGGTTGGATCGATTCGGTTGCGATTTATCGCGGCATGCTCGACGACAAAACCGTTTCGAGTCGCTTCAATCGCGCCGAGCCATTGCCCGAATCTGCGCCGCCCATTAATGCCCGGCCCGGAACGGTACGAGTCACATTTGAAGAACGAGTGGCGTCGCATCAAGTTTGGCCAGAATATTATTCAAAGCCCGAAGTGAATCCGTCGCTGAATCCGGACGCTCCGGATTGGTTCACATCGCAGTTTCTCTTTCCTCGCTTGCCCTATCGTTATGACGCCTGGGGCATCCGCGAAAGCTGGGGCACGCCCGTATTGATGACGGCAGTCGCCGATGTCACGCTGCCCGCTGGTAAGAACCAATTCATGGTTCGTGCTCGCGGCTTATCGCGTTTGTGGGTCGGCGATAACGTCGTCGTGAGAACCAAAGCAATCGGTGGCTCTACCGACGGCCATCAACCGGTCGATCCATTGCCCGTGCCGCCCGTGCCAGGCATGAGGATTGTGGCTTATGGCGTGAATGAACAAATCGGTGAACTGGTGTTGAAGGAAATAACCACCACACGCGTCATCTTGGAAACCATCGTCGGTGGCGCGGCCTATCGCGCCGAACCGGGCGAGTTGATGGTGGGAATCAAGACACCGACTTCTGACATGTTTTCGCTTCTGCAACCGGCGGGCGTAGACCAATCGCCATTGCCCATCACGGACGAAGTAATTGTCGACAGGATCGCACAGATCGAGCAGGCACTATTGCAGTTCGGTGATCGCGTTCGCCAAGCAAAAGCGTCAAGCCAAGATGAGTATTGGGCGCGGCGACATCAGTTCGCTGAACAATGGGTCGCTGACCATCCCGCACCTTTGGTTCCTTCGAACGATTCAGCAGGCAAGCATCCGATTGACCGATTTGTTTACGACAAGATCTCAAGGGTCGACAGCTCGACGAATGCTGATCGTGACCCTATTGCGTCGCGAAACTTCCAAGATGGTGTGCTGCCAATCTTGCAAAAACATTGCATTCGCTGCCACGGTGACAAAGACGAAGAAGGTGGTTTCAAAGTCACGTCTCGCGAATCATTGGTCGCCGGCGGCGACTCTGGCGAACCAGCCATCAAGCCGGGCGATCCTCACTCCAGCGTGTTGTTGGCTCGGATCGGTTCCGATGACGAAGGCGAACGAATGCCTCCGTCCGCAAAGTTGACGGACAAGGAAATTGAGACATTGACTCAGTGGGTATCCGCGGGAGCCAACTGGCCGACAACGATCGATACCGAGGCGTTGGTAATCGCACCGCTCGTGGACGATTCAACATTCCTTCGCCGCGCTTACCTCGACACGGTGGGCGTCGCGCCCAGCGAAACCGAAGCTCGACAATTCCTGGATGACAAGCGAGCGGACAAGCGAGCGGACAAGCGAGCCCTTTTGATCGATCAATTGCTTAGCGATTCACGTTGGGCAGATCACTGGGTCAGCTATTGGCAAGACGTGCTGGCGGAGAATCCGAATCTGCTCAAACCATCGCTCAGTAATACGGGACCATTTCGATGGTTCTTGTATGAGACGTTGCGAGACAATCGTCCGCTGGATCGGATGGCGACGGAATTGATCATGATGCGTGGTAGCGAACGAGAAGGCGGCAGCGCCGGATTCGGAATGGCAGCCGACAACGACGCACCCATGGCGACCCGCGGTATCGTATTGGCGTCCGCGTTCCTGGGAACTCAATTGCAATGCGCTCGCTGTCACGATTCACCCTACCAAAGCACGAAGCAACGAGACCTGTTTTCAATCGCGGCAATGATGACGCGAAGCGATGTCACCGTCCCCGTTACCAGCTCCGTGTCTCCTGGCTTCTTTGAAAAGAATGCGGGGCGAGAATCATTGATCAAAGTCACGTTGAAGCCAGGCGAACCGGTCACGCCGACATGGCCTTTCGCGAGCTTCCACAAAGAACCCATTGCGATCTCCGATCTGGTTCAGGACTCATCCGATTCGCGAGAATTGCTTGCCGCAAACATCACCGCGCCGGCGAACGAAAGGTTTGCGATGGTGATGGTGAATCGACTTTGGAAACGATTGATCGGTGCCGGATTCGTTGAGCCTGCCGATGACTGGGAAACCGGCCTGGCAAGTCATCCCGAGCTACTTCAATGGCTTGCGTCAGACTTGATGGCAAATCGATACGATGCAAAGCACATTGTCGGCTTGATCATGAACTCGCAACTTTATCAGCGGCAAGCCGTGGGTAAGAATCTCTCCGCGGAACCAAGTCAGCGTTATTTTGCCGCACCGGATCGCCGCAGGTTAACGGCTGAGCAGGTCGTCGATTCGATGATTGCGGCGTCAGGAAAACCGCTTATTGTCGATGAACTATCTTTCGACCCCGAAGCAAAACGACCTCCCAAAACGATGATCAGTCTCGGCTCGCCAACGCGAGGTTGGATGTTTGCGACGCTTTCCAACGAACGTGATCGACCGAGTCTTGCGTTCCCCCGTGCGACGGCCGTTACCGACGTCCTGGAAGCTTTCGGGTGGACGGGTTCGCGTCAGAACGCGCTCACGGACCGGGAAACGGAACCAAACGTATTGCAACCAGGCACGATTGCCAATGGAGTTTTCACGTCTTGGATGACCTCCGTTTCCAACGAAAGTGAACTGGCAAATTTGGCCGTGAACGCGAAAAATGAGGACTCCCTGGTTGAATCAATTTTCCTAAGATTTCTATCGAGGCTGCCCAACGATTCCGAGGCGGATGAGTTTAAAGCGGTCCTCGACGACGGATTTGATAGTCGCATACGATCGCCGGGCGAAGTCATTCCGGTCGTCGATCCCACGCCGCTGGGCCGTGTTTCTTGGTCGAATCATTTGTCCGAAGAGGCGAATCGGATCAAGATCGAAATGGAACGCCGTGCACGCGATGGCGACCCAGCCGATCCACGATTGAATCCCGATTGGCGGATGCGTTTTGAGGATGTCGTTTGGTCGGTTGTCAATTCACCGGAATTTGTGTGGGTGCCGTGAGCCAATTTTTTCGCAGTGAGAACAAGATGAATCGCAATCGATCCCATTGGTCACGACGTGACGTTTTGGCAACCGCCGCAGGAGCAGCCCTTCTGCCGCTGACGTCGCGCGGAAGCGAAATTGAATCCGAAGCGAAGCCGTTCCCTCGCGCGAAGGTGGAACATGTCATTTCGATTTGGCTTGGTGGCGGCATGGGCCAAATCGATACGTTTGATCCCAAACGCAAAGGCGATCCCAAGGCAAAAGTCGCTGGCTCCTATTACGACGCAATCGACACCGCGGTCCCTGGCGTTCAGGTCTGTCAGCATTTAAAGAAGCTTGCTCCGATGATGGATCGGGTCACCGCCGTGCGAACGGTGAACCATGATGTGATCGATGAACATGCAGCCGCGACCAATCGCATGCACACCGGTCGAGTTGTGACAGGAACCGTGGTTTATCCATCACTTGGTTCCGTGATCGCCAATCAACTTGGTGCCGCACAAGAGGGTGCTCCGCCTTATGTCTTGATTGGTTATCCGAATGTGACGCGGGGCCCAGGATTCCTTGGTGCTTCCAGTGGTTATTTGTATTTGACCGATACCGGCCGTGGTCCGTCGGGATTGTCTCATCCTCAAGGCATCACCGCCGATCGACAGTCGCGTCGCGAGTCGATGCTGACGACGATGCGATCTTTCGCTCGCGATCGGTTCGCGGGTGACTCGAAGGTCAACGATTATGACGCCGCCGTCGAGCAATCGTTGAGTTTAAGCGGCCCCGATTTCAATCGGGTCTTCAATCTGGATGATGAACCTTCCGACCTTCGCAACCAGTACGGCGGCGAGTTTGGACAACGGTGTTTGCTATCGAGACGTCTGATCGAGCGCGGAGTGCGATTCATCGAAGTTTCACACAACCTGAACTTCCTCAATGGAACCGGATGGGATGTTCATAATGCGGGCATCGAAAAGCAGCATGATTTGATCACCGAACTTGATTCGGCAATGGCGACGTTGATGATCGATCTGGAAGCGAAGTCGATGCTCGACAAGACACTCATTGTCATCACCTCCGAATTCGGCAGACCTCCGGAGTTTGATGGCGGCGGCGGTCGCGGACACCAGGGCAGCGCGTTTTCCTGCGTGCTTGCCGGTGGCGGACTGAATCACTGCGGCGCCTATGGTGAGACGGACGAATGGTCGAAGAAAATCGTCTCCGATCCGGTCAGCGTTCCGGATTTTTTCGCCACGATTCACGCGTCGATGGGCATTGATCCGGCGAAATACTTATATGACGGTGATCGCCCCGTGCCCATCACCGACAACGGAATCCCTATCGCAAAGCTTTTCGGCTGGGGGACAGATTGATTTGAAGGCAGCTACGGCGCGGGTTGCCGTTGAGTTAGAATCTGGGACAACCTTTTGATTGAACTTGTTCCACAGCTTTGCTCAAGCCTTATGTCAACCGTTTCGCAATCGATGACGGATCAAGCGGTACAGTTCCGCGATTCCTATAACGCCGCTCGCGAAATGATCGCTCGCGTCATCGTCGGCCATGATGAAATTGTTCATGGTGTTTTAACGGCGATGTTGGTGGGCGGGCACTGTCTGCTTGAAGGCGTGCCTGGACTCGGCAAGACGATGTTGGTTCGCACACTTGCCGAAGTGATGGATCTTGAGTTCAATCGCATCCAGTTCACGCCCGATCTGATGCCCGCCGATATCCTTGGCACCAATATGATTGTGGAGGATGAGAACACGGGCCGCCGGATGTTCAAGTTTCAACGTGGACCTGTGTTTACGCAGATCCTGTTGGCGGACGAAATCAATCGTGCGACGCCGAAAACGCAGTCTGCGATGCTGGAGACGATGCAAGAAGGCACCGTTACCTCCGCGGGAACAAGCTATGACCTCGGTAAACCTTTCTTTGTCCTGGCTACGCAAAACCCGATTGAACAAGAGGGGACGTATCCATTGCCCGAAGCACAGCTTGATCGCTTTCTTTTCAAGCTCGTTGTCGGTTACAGCAGCCGACAAGAGCTGGCAACGATTGTTGAACGAACCACTCGTGGTGAAAAACCACAGCTCACAAAGGTGCTCGATGGACCTCGTATTCTCGAGATGCAACGAACCGCTCGCGAAGTCATCCTGGCGCCTCATGTTCAAGATTATTTGGTCCGGTTGACGCTGGCTACTCATCCCGAAGGCCCGCATAGTGTGGACGCAACCAACGCTTACGTTCGCTGGGGAAGCAGTCCCCGCGGGGCACAAACACTTGCTTTGGCCGGTAAGGTCCGTGCCTTGTTGGACGGTCGATTTAACGTCAGCTTTGAGGATGTTCGCCGCGTTTATGTGCCAGCGATGCGTCATCGTATGTTGATGAATTTCGAAGCACAAGCTGAAGGCATCACCAGCGATACCGTCCTTCTCAAGATTCTTGAAAAGGTGCCAGAAAAAGGCGATGCGTAACTCATAAACCGTTACGCGGGAATCCGTTTCTTCGCGGTCCGGTGCACTACAACGGCCGCATCGCGCATCGATTCAAAAGCGCATCGGCCAACGGGTCATCGTTGGGCCCACAGAACCCCCAGTGCTGACGCCGACGCCAACCTTCGGCGTACTTGTACTTGCCTGACATGTAACCTGTCACCGCGCAAGTTTCTTTCATGGTTTCCAAGTAGGAATCCATCCCTTGACTCTCGTCCAACCATTCTTTCTGGCTTGCATGGCAAGCCAACGCGGCAAGTTTGTCATCCAAGACATCCGTGATGTCGACGTACAATTTTGGATAAACCACTTCGCCCAGCGGAGTCGCATTGCCGACCGGTTGGCAGTGATAAACCGTCACCGGTTCGCTATAAGTTTCAACCTCTGGGTCCGATTCAAAATTCGGCATGCCGTGCGCGAACGCCGCCGAAACCGCCAACTTGCAAGCGTTCTCGTGATCCTCCATGTAGCAACTTGGCGAATGCGTCAAAACGATGGATGGTTTTGCCATTCGGACCACCGCGGCAACTTTTCGAAGCAACGGAGTGGTGTAGGCGATTTCCATGTCCGGACAAATCGGAGGATAAAAAGTCGCCCCCAAAGATTTTGCCGCCGCTCGGGCTTCATCGAGACGCACCGCCGCGCAGGTCGGTCGATCCATCGTGGTTGAACCGCGGCAACCGTCCGCGATGTTCATGTAATGCAAATCCCAACCGAGTTTCTTCAATTGAAGCATCGTGCCTGCCATGAGGAATTCGATGTCATCGTGATGGGCAGCAATGGTGAGTACAGAAGGCATGTTGTGTCTCTTGGTGCTTGTCAAAACATCGTTAATCGATTCCCGGTGATGTTATACACAAAACAGGCCGCGGAGCTAATCCTGCTAATGTCCCAATCATTCGCCCCTCGCTGATGTCGAATTCACTCGGATAGCAAACTTGGAACCATGCTACTCGGAGTGAGAAATCGCCGCTTCTGGCGAGAAATACGCCGTAGGGCGGACATCAGGTGAAAGTATACCGGGAGGTTGAGGCCTGCGCCGAAACTTATCATGAGCAGATATTTCGGCAGGAGCCTCGAACTCCCAAAATTCTCGTCGATTCTTTTCGGTCGCTCGCCCAGTATTAGAAAATGTTGTATCGGAGAAGTCATGGAGCGAGTCGATGCAGGTGAAAATGACCGGATTTTAAATTCGATGCAGACAGCTCGACCACATGTTCATGATGGGTGAACATGATGACTTGGGTACGCAGGGACAACTCCGATAGTATTTCAAGTGCCGCCAGCGCACGTTTATCATCGAACTGGATCAGGCAGTCATCGATGATGAGTGGAATGGGGTGGTTCTTATGAAGATGAACATCAAGACTCGCAATCCTCATTGCTAAGTACAAAGCATCGGCGGTTCCATCACTTAGACGATCGGCCGGAACGGGTGATTTGTCATCTGACTTAATCGCATACAGTTTTGGCTTGTCGTTGGCTTCAAATTCAACCTGCAATGACTCATATTGCTCACAGGTCATGCGGGAAAAATATTTTCCAGCCTTCGCCAGTACGGTTCCTTCGTTTTGGCGTCGGTAGTTTTCAATGGCTTTCGCTAAAACATCCTGAGCGACGACCAACTTTGCGTATTGGTCCGCTTCGCGTCGGATCCTGGCAAGCAAACTCTGCTGTTGCTGCAACAACTCCGCGGCCTGATCGCTGCCGTCCATTTTCCTCGACTCGGCGTTGAGCCTGCCGACACTCTGCTGCGTCTCGGCCTGTTCAAATTCCAACGCCTCAACCTCGCGAGTTACCGTTTCAATTTCATCATCGATCGAGACCGACTCATCGTTCGTAGCCTCAGCCTCCGCTTCAAAGCTTTCGATCGAATCGCCCCGGGACAAGACCATCAACGAACTTTCGATATCCGTGAGCTTATCCATCAATCCGCGTCGTTCATCGGAATTCATTTCGCAGACTGCCAAGCCATCGATCGATTCGCAGTTAGCTTCTTTGCACAAAGACAATAACTGGGCTTCGATCTGCTGACATTGATCCGAATATTCACGGATCGATTCTCCAGCTTGGCCGCGTTGTACAAGAAGCAAGTCGCGTTTCTTTTGATGCTCCCGTTGTTTTTTGACGTGGTGCAACATCTGTGTGATCAGCAACACTTCGGCGGAGGCATTTTCTCCGTCAAGCCACTGCGGCGCACACTGTTTCACAACCGCAAACGTAGCCGCGCGGAATTTCTCTTGTTCCGTGAGCAGTCGCTGTCGTTCTTCCTCAATTGAAACGGATTCCTGACGAAGACGCGCAATTTCTTCGACGCTCTTGAGCAGAACATCGATCGACGCCGGAGTGACCGATCCGAGTGACTTCAGGGGTTCGGTCGCCGTGGACCATTGTTGCTGCCAAACGCTCATCTTTTCGTTGGCCGCGTCGAAAGCTAATTGCGATTCCCCCAACTCGTCAGAAGCCATTTCGCTATGATTGGTCAATGATTCATATCCCTGACATCGAACCGCAAGTTCCTTACCAATCTTGGACGCATGGGCGAATAGCGAAGGAAGACTTTGATCATCCGTTAACCAGTCATCTAGCGGCGGTTCTTCTTCGTCATCAAGATCATCAAAAAGCAATGAGTCGCGAGACTCAGCGACCTTCACTGGGGTTCGCTCAACCTTCGTAACGCTTACGCGAATCGATGCCTGTAATGTCGATACCGCTTGATCGACGGCGGCCGTTGCCAATTCCATCTCCATGCGGCGCTGACTTAATTCAGAGGCGGCTACGACTAATTCCTGATGCATTAAACACCAAGCACGCATCTCCTCCGCGTCACCCGCAGCCACACCGATTTCGGCCCACAAGCGTTTCCATTGCTCAGTAATCGATTCAAGTTTCGCTTGCGATATTTCCCTTTCCGCTTGCTGCTTTGCGATCTCTTCCCGGAGTTGTTGAAATTCTCGCTCATCTCGCTCTCGGCGCAAGACGTGATCATGATGCTCGTGCCGAAGCTCATGAATTCGATCAAGCTCAAGGACTTGGTCGCGAAGTTCAATTGCTTGCTTGATCGGAAAGACAGCTCCGTCGCTTGAAGCATCGATCAACTCGCTCAGGTTTTGTTCTCGTTCAATACGCAAAGCTTCCAGGCGAGCCGCGTCGGGTAACTTTGACCGCGTCGAATGTTCTTCGATCTGCGTTATTAATTGACTTCGCCGTTCGGTGGACTGATGAATTGATTTTTCGATCTCCGTCAACACATGACGAGCCGACTCGATCGCCAATGCAGCCGCCGTCAGCGTAGAGCGAGGAGGGAGCACCAAAGCCACCGCCTGCTCCAGCGTGCCATCGAATCCGACCAGTTGATGCAACTTTGTGTTCGCATTTTCACGAGCTGCTTCCATCATCGCGATCGCCTTCGTTTGAGCCGTCATCAGCGACTGCGGCTGTCCGATTGCTCGCAACGCGTCTTCTAGCACCGATGGAGATTCAGGGCGGGCAATGCTTTTCAACTCCCCCTTCAACTTGCGAGCATTCGCCTTCGCGGATTGCAGCTTTTCCTCGGCACCGTTGACTCGTTGCACGACGCCGCTGTATTGATTGGCGAGTGAAACCAGTTCGGCTCGCGCCGTGGACGTTAACGCTGCGGTGCTGAAAGCATCATCTTGCTGAATCACTCCAATGCTACGCGTCAGTTCGCTGATGCGATCGCGCACCGTAGCCAGTTTCGATTGTTTCTCACCGATTGCCAATGCTGATTTTTCATGCTGCGTGATACTACGGCTTAACCGTTCAATTGCCGCTTCTTGACTTAGCCAAGCCTCATCGACCTTAAGATCTCCGAGCTGTTTATCGATCGCTTCACAGGTATTTTTCAACGAGTTGACTTGTTGTTCCGCGATGGCGAATTCGGATTGCAAGTCGCGACGCTTCGCCGTGAAACCGGGAGCGAGCTGGGTGACGTCTTTTAGCGGTTCAAGTTTCTCCACCAGCCAACGACGTTTCGTGAATAAATCGGCCGCTTGTTGGAACGATCTCAGCTTCTCAATCTTTCGCCGAGCGTTGCTAAGCTCGATCGCGCACGACAACGCTTTTGCATTCGCGCGTGCCAAGTCCGTTCGCATCGCGTTGTAAGTCGCCGGAAGCAACGTTTGCTCTTTCAGCTTCGTGCGCAGAGTTTCCCATTCGTCAAGTAATTGATTGAGACCCGGGCTCGTCGATTTTCGATCGGTGTAGATCGCTTTGCATTGCTCCGCAATTTTCTGACGAATGCTTTGCAAACGGCCCAAACCCGCTCCGGCGGAAAACAATATCTCGCTCAGGTCACCCTTGCCTTCGAGAATCAGAGTTCCGCCTTCGACCAATTGCTGATGGCTAATTCCGAATTGTTGCGTGAAGGAATCTTTGTCGATTCCCTGAAGCATCGCGTCCAACGACGTACTCGAAATTTTCGTCTTGTTGTCGGGACCTAATAACGTGTCTTTGTTGCCCTTGCGACGAATGCATTCGAGCACCGTATCGGATTCCGGCTCCGCCAGACGCCCGCCCACTCGCAAAGCGGATAACTTGTGGTCGTAGTCATCCACGGGCGCACCTTGAAAACCGAACAACCAGTCACTCAGCGCTCGAAGGCTTGTCGATTTACCGGATTCGTTTGGTCCATAAATGATGTGGAGTCGGCGTGGGCCTGCGGACAGGTCGATTGAACGTTTTGTGAAGCGTCCAAATGCAATCAGATCGAGTCTTTCGATAATCACTTGGCGGACTCCGAATGAAATTGTTCCATTAATATCGGATCCGCCGCTTCCAACCAACTTTGCACCAACCCGGCATCATCGAGACGAAACGGATCAAGCTCGTGATGGGTAAGTTCTGGCGGAAGCTTTGCCCACAGCTTTCGAAGTGGCTGAATCAATTCATCTCTCTGGGCTTCGTCGTCACGAATGGATTCGATAACCAGTGCGATGGATGCGAGTGGCGCGTCACTGATTGCTGAATCATCTGAGTTGCTAGTGATCTTCCGCAGCGGATTGGTCGTTCGGACTTTTAGATTTTCGAACCATACCAAACCCCCGCCGCGTTGGACGGTGAGGGAACGCAGTTCATAAGCGACCGATTCGGCTTGCCGATGGTAGTCATGGCTTAGCATTGAGGAACCGGTGAGGTTGACGCGAATCGCAAGTGGCCGACCTTTGGCGTTTTCAAGTTCCCCTGGCAACCAGTCCGCAAAGATCTCCATCAAATCGTCACGCCGTTCATCTTGCGTGACGTCGTGATTGAACACCTGCCACCTAACGACGTCCAAAGCGTGAAACGCTGATGTGGGTTGATGGTCATCGCCGATGGAGATCACGACACAGCCTTTCTCGCCCACTTCGCGAATGTTGCGACCTTGAATGTTGCCGGAAAACACGATCGGCGTTTCGCCCGCTTGGTGACAATCGCGACGGTCGTGAATATGCCCCAGAGCCCAGTAGTCGTACCCCTTGTCTTGCAATTGAGTCGGCTTGCATGGCGAGTAATTATCGTGCCCCTCGGCGCCGGTCAGACTTGTGTGCAGCAGCCCGAGATTAAACAGGCCGTTCAGCGGGGCGGGGTAACCAAGCGATAGATCTTCGGTCACCGCTTTCTTAGGGAACGATCGACCATGAACGGCAATTCCGATCTGTTCAAAGATTCGTTGATCAACAGCATCGTGACCCAGCATGATGGCGCTGCCATCAGGATTGGGCGGCAAAGGCAAGCTCTGCGTCATCACGCTTTGGGCATCATGGTTGCCGCGGATTACCACCAAAGGTATCCGTTCGCGAATCAACCGCGTCGCTTCGTTGACGAAGTGTAACCCGGTACTGAACTCGTTCCAGTCGCCGTCATAAAGATCGCCGGCGATAACCACCAAATCAACCTGTTGGACGATGGCCAGATCAATCAGGTTCGTCAACGCACGCCGAGTCGCCGAACGAATTTCCGCCACCGGAGCACCGGGATACGACTCAAGTCGATGTAGAGGACTATCAAGATGAATGTCCGCAGCGTGGAGGATTTTACGTGTTGGCATAGGATTCGATTTTTGGCTCTTCCGCAAAATCTGTGGGTAGATTCAGATTGGTTTTCAGTAGCGTTTCAGGGTTGGCACAATCTTGAGGTCTTCGCCCATGCTGAATCCAGGGCGGGGAATTTTTTTAGGCA
>Ga0105050_10002956_pt1 | contig 23890 bp, 32 predicted proteins | sample FRY01_FD_78088 | JGI IMG/M metagenome (GOLD analysis project Ga0105050, IMG submission 78088) | Freshwater microbial communities from Lake Fryxell liftoff mats and glacier meltwater in Antarctica - FRY-01 | ecosystem: Environmental > Aquatic > Freshwater > Ice > Glacier meltwater ...
GTTCCAGTTGACGCACTTTGTAACGGAACATCAACAAACACAGGATAAGGCCCTGTAGCACCTGTTGCACCAACTCCTTCTGGGCCAGTTGCACCAGTGGCACCGAACGGTCCTTCTGCACCTGTTGCACCTTGTGCGCCTGTAGCACCAATAGGACCGGGCACTGTTGAATCTGCGCCAACTGCACCAGTTTCACCAGTGGCTCCTTGAACACCTATATCTCCTGTGCGAGCAAATGTAATAATAACTTCTTCATTATCACTAAAAGACACTGCACCATCAACGTAACTGCATGCTACTTTGAAATATCCTATTTCTTCTGTAATAGCAGTAATAGTAAAGAACACAAAATCATTTGAGTTATTTTTGTTGCTAATTCTGAAATGACCTTTAAGCGGACTTGTTGAATCATCAATTGTTCTTAGGAAACTTTGTACATCAATGCCGCCGACGTTTTGGTCATCAATGTATAATTCAGTAGCACTAGTTAAGATAGCATTGTTTAATTTTAAGATACCTACACCAGGATCACTATCAGTTACTGTTGTTCCAAAGCGATACTCTAGTGTGATGCCGCCAAATACACCAGGAGCACCTGTAGCACCTGTTAGGCCTGTAGCGCCCGTAAGACCTGTAACACCTGTTGCTCCTGCACCTGTTGCACCGGTTAACCCTATAACACCAGTTGAGCCTTGAGGCCCTGTTGATCCTGTTGATCCATCAAATCCAGTTGCACCTGTAGCACCTTGTGGACCAGTAGCACCTCCCGGATCTCCTTGAATACCTTGCGGACCAGTAGCACCTGTTGCTCCAAACTCTCCTTGTGGTCCTGTTGCACCTGGAGCAGGTTGTATCTGCGGACTGTATTCTACCCACAATCCTTGATATCGAATATATCCTCGGCCAGCGGCACTGTCCCACCAAAAGTCACCTTCTCGTACATCTTCTGTAGGAGGTGTGTCTGAATTAAAAGAATACTTTACATTAACTATGCTAGTTCCAGTAGTTGTGTATAATCCGTGACCTAATGTAATGCCTCCGATAGTTGACGTAGTAGCAGTTGTTAATTCAAAGGTTTGTGTACTTGCGCTAACAGTAACAGTAATTGTACTACCGTCAGCAGTTGCTTCTACACTACCGCCTACAAAATTAAGTGTAGTTGTTGCGGTGCTAACTTCAATGCCCTCGTCTTGTACTGTTAATACTGTAGTTTGTTGAGGTATCTCTTGCACTACTGTGCTTAACACTCCGTCGCCATCAATTTCTAATCCTGCACCTACTGTAATACCGCCAATGGTGCTTGTCGTAGCAGTTGTTAAACTGTAGTGAGTAGATGTTAATAATCCCTCTTCATCAACTGCTAACCCATCACCCACTTTTACTAGACCTAATGTTGCTGTTGTAGCAGTATTAACTGATGTTAAGTATCCTGCATCATTATTAAATGCGCTAACATCAGTAGGAATTATTGTATCAATGTAGTCTTTTACATTTTGCCCAGTGGCTTTTCTACTTTGTCCGCCCTGCACTACAGGAAAGACAGTTGTATCAGTTAATGTTGATACAGAATTAAAAGAATTGAATATATTGCTCATATTTTTTGGGTCCAAAGCGGCTCGCTATTTCAATATTTATGCAATTTTAAACTATTGCTCTTTTTCAATAATCTTGCTATAATAAATTGTTGTTTGACCCCTCAATAAATAATTAAAATGAGCGATACTCTATTATTAAACAGTGATGCACAACCAGTAAGTTTTTTACCGTTATCTACTATTATTTGGCAAGATGCTATTAAGTACATGGTTTTAGAAAAGGTCAGTGTTCTATCATGGCATGACGATTGGATTGTGCATTCTGCCACTTGGGAAACTCGTGTTCCTAGCGTTATCATGCTGAAAGAGTACACCAAACCCAAGACTCGTGTGAGATTTAGCAAATCAAATATCTTTTTGAGAGATAGGTATGTTTGTCAATATTGTAATATCGCAGTAAACAACCGCACTGCAACTGTAGATCATGTGCTACCAGTTAGTCACGGCGGTAAGAGTACTTTTGAAAACACTGTAACTTCGTGCTCTCCTTGTAATGGTCGAAAAGGCAACAACAAAAAAATCAAGCCGAAGATTGCTCCTCACAGACCTACATATTGGGAACTTGCAGACAAGAAAAAAGAGATGCTAAATGACATTAGGCATCCCGATTGGCTAGTGTTTTTAAATATTTAACGAGTCCGATAAACAATCCGGGCTTTGTTTAAATCATAAGGACTCATTTCAACTTTTACTTTGTCACCGAGTAAAATCTGTATACAGTTCTTGCGCATTTTACCAGAGATGTGCCCGAGCACAACATGTTCATTTTCTAACTTAACTCTAAACATAGCGTTAGGAAGGACTTCTTGAACAATGCCTTCCATACTAATATAGTCTTCTTTAGCCACGATTAATTATTTTCTCCTTTTAAATCTTTTCACCTGCTCGAAATCCTCGAAATCCTTTGAATCTTGGAAACCGTAAACTGTATGTACCATCTTGATTTTGCGTAACAGCATCTGCTCTTACTTCTACAATTTGACCAGGGAGGCTATCGCGACTATCCCAAAACTCACTTCGATCATTATCGCTAAAACCACTACCGCAGTTGACGAGAATCTCTTTTCCGTCATCCACACCTGAGCAAACAAGTGCTCCCAAGCGTCCTTCATTACGTCCAGTACCTTCTTCAACATTAGTTACCTCCAGGCTCACTTCAATAAATGGCTTTTGTTTAAGCCAACTTGCTGAACGTTTACATTCGTAAACTGCATCAACATCTTTAATCATAATGCCTTCGTAGCCATCTTCGATAGCCTGCTTGTTGAATTCCTTAAACAGCAGTTCACCTGTAAAGTCATTAAGATCTACTTCAGTTTGTGGCACAATACCAATATTGCCCACTAGATCAAATGTGGCCTTAAAATTCTCTAAAAACTTACTACGGCGTCTTTGGCCCAAACTACTCTTGCCCTTTTTAAACTCGCTAAGTGGCAGGATATCAAACAACATCAGCACAGCATCATCTGCTTTAACATTATCTTTGCGATGTACTTGCTTCATTAATGCTTGAAAACTAGTACTAACAATCTCTCCATCTAGGATAAAACTACGTTCAAAATTGTCAATGTGAGCAAGTAGACCTTCAGTGATGTGTGAAAAGTTTTCCAACACTTTACCGTTTCGAGTATACTGCACCACAGTCCGATTATCTGCATCAATTACTGTTAGAACACGGACACCGTCCAGTTTGGGCTCGAGCAATTTCTTGCCCGCAATTTTCTTTTCGTGATTTGCACCGTCATGTGCCAGCATACATTCAAATACTGGAATCGCTGCTTTTTTAACCTTGTTAATGGTCTTTTCGCTTACACCGCAACGTAGATCCTTTATAAGGATACGTCGGTACCAATCATTCCACTGCTTTTGTGTAGATGCAGACAGAGCCAACTCAATTGCTGAACGAGCATCGTCGCCTGTGAGTTGTCGTGTTGCCAACATGTCACATAGTTCTTTAAAGGCTACCCAAGGCAGTCCTTGTCCATCAGGGCCGCCATGGCTTGGAACTTTTTTAACACCAAATGTGATGTAAGGGCTAAGTGCTAACACAAAGCCTTCAAACAATTCTTCGTTGTCAATTTGGGCTAGGATAATAGCCTCTTTGTTCAAACGGCTAGGGTGTTCTTCTAGGCTACGGATTACTGAATCGCAAGGGTCAATCATACTAATTCCAAATGTTTACATGCACTACGAAATTGGAATCCAGGACAAGTGCAAGTCTTTGCATCTGGATCTACATAATAAGTTTGTCCTTTACTACCTTGTACTGCGATAGTATTAGATTCTTTTTTCTGTTTAAAAGGATTTGGTTTTACTTCGACAAACTTTCGGCCACGTTTGTCAAACCCTTTGATAGGATTTTTAAAGTAAAAAGGTGTTTTACTGTCCTGTTTGATGTAGGCAACAAGAGTGTTGCCGTCAAGCAGGTATGTGTGATTATGTGCTTTGTTAGCCCAATCAGTCGTTTCAAGCAAGGCTTGCATGTTTACTCTACAAAAGTGTTGAACATGTGTATATTATACAGGATTTTGGTTAGGTTGTCAAGAACTGATTTTACCAATTATAAATCAATGACATTGATCCGGATTTTGCCACCCTTGCCAATAGCCACTACTTTGGAAGTAACTAAAGTAGCATACTCCATGGTATAGGTACTGGCTAACTTACCAGTATCGGTTATCCAATGTAAGAATACTTTGGTACCTGGCGGGGGAATTAAAATAGAGCCATTTGGCCCCGGTTCTATTTCTACTTTTGGATTTGAATCAACCCAGTAATGTTTAAGTGCTTTGTATTTGTTCATTTTAATTTTTTATATCTCATATACGTAACAGGATTGAGTCCTATCTTTTCATAAGATTTATCTATTTCTTTATTTTTAACAAATGTTTGAGTAGAAATAACAAATATGTTATTTTTAATACAAAATGTTTCTAGATAATTTTGTATAATAGATCTTATTCCGTTACCTCTATGTTTTGAATTGACCCAACTAAAATGTATATGACAAATTGGTTTTTCATCTACCATTTTATCAAATACAATAAAAGAAATTACATCTTCATTATTTTCGATCCAGATAATATCTTGATTATTTTTTAAAAAAATTGTAGGAAATGCATTACCTGTTTCAATCAATGATGCAGCGTCTTTCAATAATGTAGGAACTATAGGAAGATTATATAGTGTACCAGAATGATACACTGATGATTCAATTCCTTTTATAAAAATTTTATCTAGTAACATATTTAATTAAACTGTATACGAAATATTTTCATAAAATCGTTTCACTTGACCGGGACCTGATGATAAAAAATCTAAAAATTCAAAATAAGGAATTATTAATGCATTTTTTTTAAAACATTCCATATTATATGAATATGGAAGTTTTTCCCAGCCACCGTACTTAGGAAAATAGATTAATTCATCTTTCCAATATTTTCCGTAAAGCAAAGGCTTTATATAATAATCCCATCTATCTAAATCTCTTAAATCTACTCGATCTTTAGTAAGTCCGTTACCGTCAAAATATTTTGAAGAATGCAATGCAGATTTGAATATATCATCATTTAAATAGCTATACATAAATTCACTAGTGTTACCATAAGAAATAGTTTTACCTGTTCTATTTAAAATATCTCCAACTCTAAGTCTAATTATTTCCGGGTCATGAAATCCTTGAAAATAATAAAAATTATTTGAATCTGTAATTTTTACAAACGGGTCGTGAACCATTTGTAATACATCCCAATCTTTAGGTAATAGTGATAGAAAATGTTTATGTATTGCTTGTATTACTGCCATTCCATATTGTTTACAATCTGCCAACACTGACTCTTTAATTGACATCGGATCTAGGTCAATTATATTGCATTTAATACTATATTTTTTAATTAAGATTTGTAGCTGGTTGTATTCAATATCATTGTACCCGGGCATGTAAAAAAATACATAATTTATTGGAATTCCTTGAGTCCAAAAACTGTGCAATACACTTTGGCTATCTAACCCTGCACTCAAACACAACACAAGATGTGATCCTTGTTCAGCTAGTTCTAATGCACGCCTGTCGGATTCTTCCTTCATATTGCCGGGAGTTCGACTGCAAGAAGTATATTCTACATAGAACTTATTGTTATCAAACCCGAAGTTCACTTTAATAGATCTAAATTAACTTTTACCGGTAAATCAAATTGTTCTGCGCCAAATTTAGAAGGATAAGAAAATTCTTCTTCAAAAGATTTTAACACAGTTTTATCTGCTAAGTAACCTTGCATAAACTTTGCCCAATATGCTTCTGCATCTTTGTTCAATCCAGCAGGTGCAACAAGGCCAAACATATCTGACTGTATCCAATTAGGATAAAGGTCTACTAGGTTAACAGCCTCTTTAATTTTACTTGTATTACCAATAGTTGCAACTACTTTAAGATCTCCGCTCTCTACATATTTGTAAACAGATACCATTGGAACAACAATTACATCAATATGATTGCCTAATAGGTCTTTTATAGCAGGTCCTGCACCGTTGTATGCAGCAATTGCAGGACGAGTAGAAGGTTGCACTTCGTTTAATAATTGATTAACGACAATTAATTGTCCGACGGCGCCTTGTCCGAATACTACTTTATTTCCTTGCTTTAATTCATTAGTAAGAATATCATAAGATGCAAATTTAGAATTAGCATTGACAACTACACCCCAAATACTATTCCTAATTCCTGTAATTGTTTTTACATTAATGTCGCCGTGTTTTTTAATTGCATTTGCCATTGTACCTGCCGGAGAAATTCCCAATGTGTTACCGTCAGGAGATAAAGATGTTAATTCTTTAATACCAACTACGCCGACGGCACCCGGTTTATAAATAGGTGAAAGATTAACATTTTTTGTTGCAGCGTAAGCCTGCAAATTTCTAAACAAACTGTCAACGCCGCCTCCTGGGGCAAATGGAACAACTACGTTTACGGTTGATCCTGGTTGAAATGCATGCGAAAACATGCTAACTGATAATAATAACAATGCAAAAAGTTTTTTCATTTAAAAATCTCCTAAATAGTATAATGAAGTAATATATTTTCGATACCCGGTTTTAGTGCCTGTTTTGTCTACCTGACAAAATCTTTCATGCACTGAACTTAATTGAGAATCGTAATGGTGCTGCCATTCTTGTTTCGGTTTTTCAAATTCGGGGGATTCGTAAAACCAAAAATCTTTGTCTGCTTTAAAGCCTTGAAAAGGTTTATCTGCTTGAAATTTACGCATGTCCCAAGTTTCATATATTACTGGTTTAATTAGTCTATAATATAGTTGTTGCATGTCAAATCTGATTTCATCTAGTTCAACACCCATGTTGCTAGTTAATAAAAATTGTTGTTGTAGGTTGTTAATTTTAAAATGCAGATATACTTGATATGCCATTTCCATTGTAAGTAAAGGAAAATCAGGAGTCCAATAAAAGTTTTCTCTGTAAGAACCTATTAATTTTGGTTGACTCATAATAATGTCATCGGAAAAATACATCCATGCAGCTCCTTTATGATTTACCAATAAAGGTTTATCCAATCCTGTTATACCACAAACACGTTTTCCGTTTGGATTTTTTTCTAATTCTGTAAATGATTGCATTCTTAAAAGATTAACAGCAGAATGCATATGATTCTGTGATGCAAATCGATCTTCATGGTAATATCCTCTTGTGATATTTTCTGTATAATCGTTAATAGTAATTTTAATTTTTGGATGCTCTGCCGCTAATTTTTTTAACTCGTGTTTGATTACCAAGTCCCACTCGCTGACAAAATTCTTTGCACTACAATCAACACTGTTTGGTGTATAAAGTCCGCTGTCAATTAATTTCTTAGGCCATTTGATGACTACTTCTTCTAAAGGAATATTATTATCTAAAAAAGTTCTTAATATGTTATGCGAGTCAGGCCCTCCTGTATAATACAGCACAAGATAATCGTAATTTTCTCGTATTTGAAGGGCACGTTGTTTGTATAATTCTTTTAAAGATATTTTGCCCAGGAGATTCCTATCAAAATTTTTCCAAACATCATGATAAAAAAAGAAATTAACCTGTCTAGAAGTTAAATCTGGAATACTTGATGCATACTGTAATGCTTCGACCTTGTTTAAAAATTTTCGATCTCGGACTTGGTAAAATATTTCGTGTTCCATATAAACTATTTAAATACACAACTATGATAACACTAACTAAAATGGCTAGCGACAAAATCGATCAGTTATTAAAAAAACGAGGCAGTGGAGTTGGAATTCGAATTGGTGTTAAAACAACAGGATGTAGCGGACTGGCGTACACTCTCGAATATGTAGATAAGTATGTTCCAGAAGAGGGATCTATAAATTATGCATACGGACATATTGTTGTTCTTGTTGATAAAAAAACTGAAGCATATGTTAACGGATTAGTAATAGATTGGGTTAGAAATGGGCTTAATCAAGGTTTTGAATTTCAGAACCCAAATGAAAGAGACCGATGCGGATGCGGTGAAAGTTTTAGAGTATGATGTTTATTATAGGTCTTTTGTTTCATTTAATGTCGTATGAATATCAATTTGGAACATTTTCAAATCCGGGACCGGGGTTCTTTCCTAGGATAGTATCAATATTTTTAATGTTATTAGGATTAATAACTTTTATCAAGGACAGGAATGGATTTTCTAAATAACCTGTTATTAGGTTTTGAAGTTGCGTTTTCCTTACAGAATATTTTATTTTGTAGTTTAGGAGTAGTAGTAGGAACAATTGTCGGAGTGTTGCCCGGCATAGGTCCTGCTGCTGCAATATCTATTCTATTGCCGTATAGTTTTTATTTTGGAGATCAAGCAACATCTTTAATATTCTTAGCAGGTATATTTTATGGAACCCAGTATGGCGGATCTACTTCATCTATTCTTTTAAACATTCCCGGAGAGGCTGCATCTATTGTTACTACTATTGACGGACATGCATTAGCCAAACAAGGTAAGGCAGGTGTTGCGTTGTCTATTGCAGCAATAGGATCGTTTATAGCAGGAACATTTGCGGCATTACTTATAGCACTAATAGCAGTTCCGTTATCTTGGTTTTCAGTTAAGTTTGGTCCTGTTGAGTTTACTTCTTTATTGTTATTTGGATTTATATCGTCAGCGTACTTAACTGGTAAAGAGGATCCTATAAAAACCTTGTCAATGATTCTGTTAGGTATATTACTAGCGACTGTCGGAGTGGACTTAAACTCAGGAGTAGAAAGATACACACTTGGCATTGATAATCTATATGACGGAATTCCTTTTCCAATTATAGCGATAAGTTTCTTTGGTCTATCAGATATACTTTACGATTTTATAAAAAACAAACATAGTTATATAGAATATAAAATTAAAAACTTGTATCCTACAAAAAATAATCTCAAAGAATCAATGCCTGCAATTATTAGAGGAACATTGCTAGGTTCTTTGTTTGGAATACTACCAGGAATTGGGTCATCACTTGCATCGTTTATAACATACTCAATAGAAAAACATTTTTCAAATAAAAATGATACATTTGGCAAAGGAGACATTAGAGGTGTTGCTGCTCCAGAAAGTGCTAACAATGCTGCTAGCCAAACTGGATTTATTCCATTATTAGGCTTAGGCATACCCGGATCTCCTGTAATGGCTCTTATGGCAGGAGCATTAATGATACAGGGAATTGTTCCTGGACCAACGGTCATAACAGAATATCCAAATATATTTTGGGGCTTAATTGTTTCAATGTGGCTAGGTAATGTTATTTTATTAGTACTGAACTTTCCGTTAGTAAGAATATGGGTCTATATACTAAAAATTCCAAAAGCATATCTCTATACAATAGTTACAGCGTTGGCAATAACAGGATCGTTCTTTTTAAAAAACGACATATTCTTTGTTCTAATGTTACTTCCATTGACAGGACTTGCACTATTGCTAAGGCTAAATGGGTACAATATTATACTAATTGCATTGGGATTTGTTATGGGTAAAGTGTTTGAAGAAAATTTTGTACGGGCATTAGTAGTATCAGCAGGAGACTGGACCGCATTTTTAACCAGCAACATATCGTTGACATTGTTAGTGTGTTCTTGTATAATAATAATTGCAACTAGTATTAAAAAGGTTAGAAATGGATAACATTGAAGAAACAATTAAAAAAATTATGGCCAAGTCTTTCTTGGTCAAACTAGATAAATTAACAGATGATGCTCGACTAATCGAAGATGTCGGTGCTGATAGTCTAGGCGTATTTGAAATGGTAATTAATTTAGAGGATGAGTTTGATATTGAATTCACCGATAAAGAAATGTTAAAATTTCAAACTGTCGGCGATGCTGTTAAAGTTCTTGCAGAAGTAATTAGAAAAGAAAAATCCTAATTACTTTCCGTCTTGGTCAGGTAGAGGGCCGCCGTACTTAGAACCTTTGATCTTTTTACCTTTGATGTAATTGCCTTTACCGTCAGTATGGCCTTTACCTTTAGAATTGTGAGGGCGCAGTCCTTGACTCACACAACTACTATGATCACTACTACCTAGTCGCTTAGGACTACGGCAGAGAGAAGGCTTTGTTTTCTCAGTTATAAATTCATGTGCTCTCATAGTGATATTTATACCTATTATAAACAAATTGATGATACTTTGTTAAAAAATCGTTGTAATCAACCAGCACCGCAGGATGTAATGTATCTACATTTAAAATATTACACATTTTTTCTTTAAAAATTTCAGGTTTATATATCATCTCTTGATATTTAATTTCAAATATGTTTGGAGAATCTGGAATAACTAAATTATGATAGCCTGCCAAAACTGCTTGATTTGACAAAATATATTGAAGAGTTCTTTTTTGTTGAAGAGTGAGATCAAATGGAGTTATTGTAGAATCTGGAAAGAAATTTGGATAATTTTCTATCGTATTCTTAAAAGAATCTTTTACATAATCATCATTTTCCCAACTTTTTATATAATAATGCTCAAATATAGAAGTTGCTACTGTGTTACAGTCATCGAGAGAATATGTTACTACTATATTTTTTGCATTAGGATATTTTGTTTGTATATTTTCATAATCTGGCAAATGAAATACATTACAAACATGAGAACCAGTGGTTGCTGGGTTGATAGACCAGTGATTATAAAACCAATCTTTTGATATTAAATCCGGTTTATCTTCATCAAATATTATATCGTCTCTCATTACAGGTAATTCGTTTGATAGGTAATGTTTATGTATCATCCCAGAAACTAGGTAACCTAATGCTCCCGGTAAATTATTAACGATATATATGTCTTGGCTCATAATAGACTCGCAGTGTTATGTAAATTTTCTATTTTATTAATATTCATAGGATATAATGTATAGTTTAGTATAGAAGGATCGTATTCTCCTACTTCGCAATCTATATACTTTAATTCTCCTATAGTCCACCCTACTAAACTACACATTGTTTGAGTTTTTTCAAGAAGATCAAAATAGCAGGTATTAGCCTGTATCACATTAGTAAAATATTCTTTGTTATATGTTGCTAATGAAGTGTAACCTATCAAAGAGTCTTCATTAGCAATATGAAGCCTGAACGTATTAGTTTCAGTACTATTCATTATTGCTCTACGTTGATCTGTAAAAAGTTGTCTCAACCGAAAAACTTCAAACAATTCAGAACTTAACTCACTTGATATTTCTGATGAAAGAAATTTAGAAATATTGATAAAGTAAGAAGAATTGTATTTTTCGTTTAATGTTACTTTTCTAATAAAAATAGTCATTTTCATACACGTATTTACCATTAAAAGTTAGCAGATTTCCAAAGAGAATCTATTTCTTTAAATGTAATAGGATATCCGTTATACATTGCAGATTCTTCATCAAATTCTCCAACTGATATTGTTACTGTTTTAGCAGGAGTCATTGACCAGCCTAATAAATTCCAAAATTTATTAGTATTGTCCATTAATGTTTTATGCTCTATTGAATTACACATGACATTTTTGTAAGTATTGATATCGACGAATCCGAGTGAGGTATATCCTAGTAGCGGAACTTGCTGGTTAACGAAAAATTTCGTAGGATATGCTTCTTCGTTAGTTATTAATGCCCGCATTGCTGTTTTTAAAGTTTCAACAGATTCAAAAAAAGAAAATAAAGCGTCTATTTGTTCATTTGATAGATCTACTTCTAATAATTTTCCAAAATTTCCAAAATATTTTGAAGGAAAATTCTCAGTGAGTGTATGTTTCCTAATAATTAATTTCATTTCCATAATTAATCCTTCGGAGATATAACAAGATGTATTCTATCATGCTGACCTCCATTATATACAAAATGTTTCCTAGTAGTATCAACTTTGTAAAATGTTTGATTGGCAGGAATATGAAAACATACTGCTGAAATATTAGCCTGTTTCATTATATGGGCAATAAATGCATTTTCATTAGTATAAATGACTAGATGATATCTCACAGTATTATCTGCATGAACAGTTAATCCTGTTTTAGGGGGTAATCTCATAAATCTAGCACGGCCAATTTCAAATCCATGTTCTTGACTAAATTTTTTTAATAAGTTAGCAGTGTATTCGGGAGTTTCATTATTGAATTCAGTAAACTCTGATTCTTTTATTAATTCAACATTGTTAACTCTATCATATAAACTTCCTGTAGAATCTTTCCACCTATCTGTTGCGTTAGGTCGATAAGTTAATCCTATTTGATTTTCGACTCCCAAATCTGCTTTAATTAGAATAGTATCGAGATCTTTTCGAACTTGTTCCAAATCTGCTGTAAATTTTAATTTTTCTATGAACATGCAATTATTTAACGCCTATTAACATGTATCTTTTAAATGACCAGTCTGGATAAACAAACTCTTTTTGACCTGTAAAAACTGTATCAGACAACGGATATTCTTTAACAAAATTTTCTAACGTCTCCGAATGCACATGATGATCTGCATGCGGCATGTTATTACCTTGCAATATAACTCTAGTACCTATAGGAATATTATCAAACCATTGCTTCGAAATAAAATGTTCAGTACTAGTATTAATAATTAAATCTCCGTATACCGCATCAAATGTATTACAATCTTGGGTAAAGGCTTTAAACTTCCATTCTTGCCATACCCAATTTTCATTAATTGTATCTGCAATTGATTCACATGCGGAATCTACATCTAAACTACGTATGCTATTGACTTCAAATACTCCTCTACTTAATAAAAGGAATCCTAATATACCATGCCACCCCCCATAGATGTATGTCATTCTAGATAACCATTTTAATCTTTCTAGTTCTTTGCACAGCCAAATTTTACTGCCTATCTGTCCGCTGCTAAATGCATCTTTATCTATATTCATAACAACTCCGTAAAAAAACTACTATCACATGATCTTAGTTTGTCTAACTTTTCTAAATACTCCAATGTCTGTGGAAGCAGATGGCTCCAATCTTCGCTATTCATAAAATCAACCATTTTTATCATTCGCTGTATACTGGGATTGTTTTTATGTTTTTTACCGAATGCCAATAACTTGTCTGTTGTTTCTTTCTTTAGATGGCTAGGTAATATTTTAGCACATAGATACTGAGGATAATGAAGTACCCCTGGATGAAAAGTGCCGTCTAAATTTTTCTGACTAATTTTTTTGTAGTTCTGTGATAACAACCATTCAGTAAACTCTGGAAGATAGTAGATGTTTAATGCTTGTACCGTACATAATAATTTAACATCAATGTTATCAGGTGTTGTATCGTATAAATGCAAGTTACGTTCAATTGTGTTCCAGTCGGCTGGGTATCTAATATAATCATTTAATTGTGTATGCCCGTCTATACTGATCATTACATCTACAAATTTAAATTGCTTCCATAACTCGACAACTTCTTTATCATAGATAGTTCCGTTAGTATGATATCTCAATTCTATATGTTCTGAATGGCCTAGTTCAACTAAACGTTTTAGAATTTCTTTGTGTTCTTTTATGTACAAAGGTTCACCGCCACCGAATATAATATGCTTCATATCGGCGGCAGATTCGTAAAACTCTTCTAAGAATGATTTGCTTTTATACCAATCGAAATTGTTAACAGAATAAGATTCAATTTTGTATTTCCAATCCCACTTGACTTCAGTTTTAAGTTCGTCTTTAAGAATATTAGCCTGCTTTACCCATTTACTACTGTCAACAGGCCTGCACATAACACATTGTAAATTACAAGTATTGCCTAATCGTAAATCAAGTGTAATCCAACGTTGATTTAAAGTACCGTCAGAATCTGTAGATGCAATAAGTTGATCAATGTAGTCATCACCTAATTTGTTTTTCCAAATCCAATTTTCAATTTGTCTATGACTTCTAATACCTACATCTTCAACATTATAACAGGCGCCACATTCTTTTACTTTTTCACCGTTCAACATTTTAACACGAGATTGTTTAAAATGGTTGCTATTCCAAACCTGTTCTAATGTTTGTTGATTAAAATTTAGTTTGTCTGTTGAATTAGCAATACAACACAAGAGAGCAGAGCCGTCTGTATAAGAAGCCATGTGTGTCCAAGGTAATATACAAAATGTTTTTGTTTTCATAAGTTTGCTAATCTTTTACTAATATCTGATAAAGATTGATCACGTTCTTTATCTAATGAGTGGGTATAAGTTTTAAATTTATTCAACTGTAATTCCCAATCTGCTGCCCTATCTTGTTCTAACAATCCTATAATACCATTTACACTATTCACAGTTAATTCGGGTGTTCTACTATTGAAATAGGTATTTTTATAATCAATTAAATCTGCTGCAACTTGGTGTCGAATATCGTCGGGCAATATTCCCACTGCTAGATGTTTCGGATGTACATTAATTAAGAAGTCAACAAAAATATTAGTGTTGTATTTTTTGTTTAAACTTTCTACCCATTCGAGCGTATCAACTAAATTGAATATATTATATACCTGCACTGTGGGAGTTACTCCTAAATGTACATTTGGCATCTGTGCTAATGTTTCAATGTTTTTAGATATCTGACTCCAATTACTCGGTGAACGTATATAGTCGTTGACTGCACCTACGCCATCAATGCTTGCATTAATATTAACTCTGTTAAATTGCGATATAAGATTTGTAAACTTAGTGTTAACATTAGTACAATTAGTGTTAAAGAACATAACAATGTCTTTACGATTCTTATCAATGCATTCTTGCATAAATTTAAAGTTATTCTTAATTAGAGTAGGTTCGCCACCTGTCATGTAAACTTTTTTTAAATTAGGAATCATTTCATTAACTTGATCCCAAAGAATGTCTTTGTCAAACCATTCTTGGATGTCGTTAAATCTAGGATCAAATTTGCCAAAAGTACTAGCCCATACTACTTTGTATGCAGGATCTTTCTGTTCTAACTCTATGTGTTCTTTAGCAATCTGACTGCTGTTAAACGGACTGCACATCCTGCATTTTAAATTGCAAAGATTGCCTAATCGCAAATCTAAATAGGCAATACTGTAATCAATTTCGCCGCCTGAAACGATTGCTTGATCTATTCGTTTATTAATTTCGCTTTCAGTTAATTGATTAATCCATTCTGAATTTGCATATTGTCTGTTACTAGTTCTGCCACTAGATTCTTGTAGATAACAAACATTACATCCTTCCAATTTCTCACCGTTAATCATTGCCATTCTCATTCTACGCATTTCTTGAGAATTCCATGCATCACTTAATTGATCTTTAACAGTGTATTTTGTTCCGTCGGATTTCTTTAATTGACTATATTGGCCTTTGATCATACAACAAGGACGAATAGCACCGTCAGTATTAACTACTAGGCTAACAAACGGTATAGTACAAAATGTAGGAGAATCTTTAATAGGTTTCATTGTTAAATTTTTCCTTTAACCATTGCCTATCATTTATCATTTTTAATGCTTCTGAATTATTTTTATTGTCTAATCCGTATTTTCTTCCAGCACGAGCACCTTGTATTGAATAATTGCCAAATTCTCTATCTCGTCCGTAATCACTGCACCATTGACTTAACCGTTCGTCGTTTTCTTCGACTATTTGATTTTTAATAGTCGATGCTGCAAGTTTAGCACACTCTCTAAATGCACTCCGCCATGTACTGAAAGGATCAGTATTAAATTTTGTTGTATTGCTTACTCTATTCATTACTTTAAGTTTGTAACTGATGCTAGTGGTCATATCAACATTCCACGTTTCGGCGGCATCCAAAATATGTTTAGGAAACAGTTTCACTCCTCCGTACCCATATTCTAGATCATTAATAGGATTAACACTTTTCCATACATGAATTGTATCTCTATTCCAAATATTAGGTTGATAATTAAAATAAAAATTGTCTAACAGGTCTGCATCTCCGTCAACAACATAGAACATATCAGTTTGTGATAATTGTGCCGCTGCCTTGTGTGCTTCAAATATACCTTTAACACCATGTACTCTTTGTGCGAAAGGACACTTTTTTAAAACTTGTTCCCAATTTGCATCAGCATTAGGTTCGTCATAACTGATAAAAACAACATCTAATTCGTCAGCAATATTAGGTGTAAGATATCCCATATTCTTCATACCAACAGTTTGCGTAACAGTTGACCAATTGCGCACCCAAATAAGTTCATCTGCCCATTTTGGATCTAAGAACCATGTATGTTCTAGATTATAGTCTTCCAGTTTAATTTTATAATCAATATTGTCAAACAAATAGAGAGGAAGTTCTGTATTTTCTTTTTTATATGTATCTAATTCTATGTCTTTCAAACTGATTTCAATTATTTCCCATCCATCAGCAGGTTCCCAATCTTTTTTAAATTTTTTAACTAACCATTCATTTTCTTCTACCCAAACTATGCATTTACTAGATCTAATAGAAGTATCGATGTAATTCGTAATCCAATGTTCATACACAGGATTAACAACTAAAAATTCATTATGCTTTGTGTTAAGCGTATGCAATCGTTCATCGAAAGTATTAGGTGATACATCCCATCGTACAGCCTTAACTAATTCTTTGTCTATTAAATTTATAGATCCCATTTTACATCCTTTTCCATTAACGCTGTGTTAGTGCGAGCAGGATTAACAAATACTTCTCTAAAAAATTCACTGCTGGCGGCATCTATATCTGCAATAGGTAAATTTAATTTTTCTCGAAGAACATTACCAAAATGTTTTGCATCCTGTATAGGATCACAATCTTTCCATTCTTCAAATAGTTTATTAAGATATTCGAAATCACGTACTTGCACATAATTCCAATCAGTGCAGTTAGTCATATAGGCACCTTGCCGTGCTCCTAGTATTGCCCAGTCGCCATTCTCTACATCAGCACCTACTGAACACCACATGAGTAGTCTACGATAATTCCGCAATCCTAATTGTTTTTTAATATTAATTAATTCTTGCTTAACGCCTTTGTTAAGTGTCATCTTAACACCTTCACGGAATCCAGCACGCCATGCCTGTAGCGAACTTGCATTATTATGCACTACAGAATAACAATCTGCCATTTGCACATAATTGTTCTGCCAACAGAAATCAACCTGATTGGTATTGTTGTCTGCTTGTTCGTGTGTTTGCATGTTTGATACAAATTCACGAGTCCAAACTTTTAGTCCACCATTACCGTAAACAAGTCCGTTAATTATATTACGGCCGGTCCAACTCATTTGAGTCATTTCTTTCTTAGGTAACTTATCTGTGTCTATTGTCAAATTAAAGAATGCAGGATCAATTATATTGTCTCCGTCTACTGTAATAAAATGTTCAGTTTCACTTAAATTAGCACATGCTTTGTGGGCCGTGTCACTGCCTTTAACACCGTGAACTCGTTTTGCCCAGGGTGCTTTGTTTAATAAATTAGCATAGTTATATTCAGCATTAGGTTCATCGTAACTTAAAAATATGCAATCGATTTCAGATAAGTGTAGTTTCATTTTTTAATATGGCTGTACGTTCCAAAAATTTTCATAGTATATAAATTAAAATCGTGTGTTCCTGTGTAGTGATATCTGTCTCCGGAATTGAACTGAGTTGGATCTAGAACTTGCGACCATAGTGGAAAATACGGATCATTAGGCATGCACGCAACTAAATGTATTTTCTTTTTGCTTTCTTTCCACCACGTTATAGCATCTGATTGCATATCTATTTTAATAATACAGTTAGCAGTATCTTGCGTTACTGTAAAGTTAGATTCCGTGTTTAAAAAAGGTATTTTATAAACTTTTTCATCTTTTGGAATTACAGAATTCCCTAACATTTTTTGTTTAATTATTCCTTTTGTATTATCAGATAACAAAGGAACTATAATATAATTTAAAGATTTTTCTCTACCTAAAAAAATATTCAATGCAAGAGGATCAACTGTGTCAATCCAAGGATCAACAGTATTATCAAGCAATTTATGGCTTAATCCAGTGATACTATAATTTAACGGATTGTAATAAACTATCATATGAAATCTTTCTCAACATAATGCAGAATTCCAGTTTGAGGAAAAGCACCAATTTTAAAGCTGGCGGCACCCTTATAAGCACCCAGTACTCTTGTCCATTTATTATTAGATGTTGCCAACCCTTGACAATTATCTTTCATATGTGTAAAAGTTGGATAACTAAATTTAGAAATTACTTGAGATTCAATATCTAGAATTTTAACCGCAATAGCCATAGCAACATCAATAGATGGAAATTTTTGAGAATATTCGGGAGAATATCTCACTGTCCAGTCTTTCCAGTTTGCTACAATATGTTTAACCAACTCAAAAAATTCAGCAGTTATTTTAGATTTTTTAAAATAAGTAAACGCAGAATACACGTCAGGTAATTGATTGTGAATAAACGTCTTTCGGTAGGGACTGTTAATTATTTTCATGCCCCTATATGTTAACACTTTGCTAGTTAAAAGTAAATCATATTTTTCAAACATCTTCCACCAATGACTAACATCAGATAAGAACAGCATATCTGCATCTAATATCACAGTTTCTTCGTAAGGTGTTAGGTTGTAAAATTTTACTCTATTTTCTATTTTCCACTTTGAATTAGCAGCCAGATCTTCATCAATCGATATTACTTTGTCGAACAAGGTGCAATCAACATCTTGATCAGTTATCACAGACAACCGAGAAACACCACTTTGAGTGTTTCGAATACTGTGAGCAAGGTGTTCTGATTGTCTGGCATACTTTTCTCCTTGCGCCATTACTAAATAACCTTTGCTCATACTAGTTCCTGATTAATTAATTTTATTAAATCGTATTTGTTAAACATATGTACATCATGTGATATTTTGCAAACACCGTTAGCAGTTAAAAACGCAACATAATGATCAGTTGTTTTTATCAATTGGTCGTCGTAAGTACTGTACAACAAGTTGAACGGAATAGTGGCAGCAGGGTGGCCTAAACTATGCAGTGCAATACTCCAAACAAAATCATTTCTCAACGGATTAGCGGGTATTTCATGTACATGTGCTAGCCAACTATAATTCTCTTTGACCCATTTACATTGCTTAAAAAATAATTCAGTAACTTCTGTCTTTTTAAAGTAGCAGATAGTAGCCCAGTAAAACTTAATACTTCGATCACTTATCCAGGTAAATTCAGACAATTTGTTGCCGTATAGATTAGTCGATTTATCACACACTAGCAGGTCTTCACTAGTTCCCCATAATTTGTTTAGATTCTCAGTCTGTATTAAAATATCAGTGTCAATTAGAATTGTTTCATCGTAGGGAGTAATGTCCCAGGCATCAGATCTATCTAAATTATGAAAAGTCAATTGATTTTTTCCGGCGCCGTATCTTTTAGTTTGAGTAGCAACAGATTCTAAATACACCACCTGGTCAAAACAAGATTTCCAATTTGGTCGCAAATTATCAAGATCAGTAGCAGTTGCTTGATCAAGAACCACAGTGACAGGTTTGTTTAATATTTTTTTAATTTGCTCGGCTTGAGATACTGCAAGTAGTCCATAAGATATGTGTTCGTTGTTGTGAGCAAACACTAGAAACCCTCGAGTCATAGACCTACCAAAGATCTTACAGATCGCTGGCGACGAAGCAGTTGATATTGTTCTCCGTACTGGCCCAATGCTGTTCGGTATGCTGTTTTTGCAGCAGATAACAATGCAGCAGAATCTTCAACTTGGACAGGAGTTCCGTTAAGATCTAATACCCATTTGTTGTCAATGTCAAAACCGCCTAACCATTCTTGAGATATTCTAAACAGTCCGCCGGCATGGGCTAGCAAGGTATCTGCTTCAAATTGTTCTTTAAGCAGTCGTCGTTGTTGATTTAGAGTTTCTTGGTATTTGGCAAAACTTAATGCCTTTTCTAGATGTTGTTCTGTAGTCATGCTAGTAATTATCACTAGACAGCATGACTAATCAGATATTATGATTACCAGTTACTGGTGTTGGCAGGCGTCGGGTTTGTTAATGTAATAGCATCTACACTGTGATACCTAGTAATCGATGCTGCTGCATCTGTGGTAACGTCTTCATCTACAGGTCCTGTAGTACCTGCTCCGAGCTGGTCGTCGCCTATGTCAGCGTCGTTGATTGTAACAGTAACAGTAAGCACAGTTGCGCTGGTCTTGACTATCTCAATTCGTGCAAAGTTTTCAGTGTACTGACTGACGTCACCATACTCGTACACATCTATAGTTGTACCAGCATCCCATTGTGTGTTACCGTAAACCTGCGTAGGAATCACATTTAAGATGTTGTTCTGCCAGTCATCATCCTTGCTAGATCCTGCAGAGTTACTACCGCTTACGTCTACTGAAAAATAGCCGCCGGCGTTAAACCAGTAATTGGCCTGCGCTGCATCAGCCCACGTATATGTATAGGTCCAACCATGATTGCCGTTCCAGGCTGAAGTTAAACTGGTACTAACCACACTAGACGCTAATTGTGTAGCAGCAAAGACTGTATTTTTGTTAGTTTCACAATAATCAGCGGCTGTTTTGTAGGCGTTATAGTCACTGGCATTGATTAAGCCTGCGGCTGCAAGATCATTAATTGAACTGTTGCTGCCAGTAATATGCGTGTAGGCCTTGTTGATGTCAGTTCTCAGCAGATCCATATCGCTGGCAGTGATTACCGGAACTCCGCTTAACGTAGCACTAACAATGCTGTTACCGTAATAGGTACTGACAACACCTGCAATTACTGTCTGTATTGCATTATAGTCTGCTAGATAGACTAGATCGCCTGTTGCTTTGGGAAAACTGCCTGCTGTTGCCATAAACTTATCCTGGGTTAAACTAACACTTATTTATGTTATTTTTGTTTAACTAGATCGTGCCCGAAGGCAAACTCACCTAGGTGTTGTACTTGACGACTTAGAATGTCGTCTACCAATACTCGAAACCCTTTAGATCGTGCTTTGGTGCAGAAATTAAAGTCTTCGCCTAGGTAGTCTTTGGTCAAAGGATCCCATTTGATTTCAAACCAAGGGGCTGGCTCTGATTCAAACACCCTAAGATCTGTCAGCATACAGCCCATGCCAATACCTTCTACTTCGATCAGTTCTTTTACCAATGGGTCCTCTGAAGTATGTGTCAACACTGTGTCCCATTTGTACAGTTGCGTGTAGGCTACTGTTTTGTATGGTTGTTGTCGGCGTACATAGTTAGCAGCCACAACAGACTCCTTGTGATCTAACAGTTTGTAGGCAGTATAGAAAGGAAAACTCATATCCGAGTCCAACCACAGAATATGCGTAGCAGCCCAACTCTTAGCAGCACTGACCAGACTCTCACGCTGGTTGCATACCAAGGTACCCATATTGTAAAAAACTTTTGTCTCTATACCCTTTTGCCAGTTATACTGTAGCAGACTATGGAGGTTATGGCTAAACACAGAATGAAGGGTGTCTTTGCAGGGCACGCATATGGCCAATCGAATTTCTTCAGGGGGCTCTATTACCGAAGTTGTCGAGGCCACTGGTGCAGGAGTAGGGGTGGTAGTTGATTTAACCGGAGCCACTGGTCCAGGGACAGTGTTCAGGGCTTTTTTGATCATGCTCATTGCGGTTCACCCTCTGGAAGTTGTGGGTGCATGCCCATTTCTGTCTCTACTTCACGAGTTACCTGCGTAATTACCTGTAGAATAGTATTGCAGGTCTGTGAAAACTGTCTATAAGCCGATTCGTCAAACAACACTGCTCGCTCCATTACGGCTTTACTGACCTTGCCCACACTCAACAGGTCTACGGCCGCTTCGCGGGCCAATCTTTCTGACCAATAGGCAGATTCTGTATTTTCCATGCCCTCAAGGTGCTGAGTAATTTCTTCTTGGCTAAATTGACTCAACCATGCTCCGACCTGTTGAATTTCATGTTGCACATCTTGATCATCTGCATCAAGTTTGTCAAGATCACGCAATCTCCGCAACTGGCTTAGTATAGCACGGCCTTGAAATTCTCCGTAGGGTTCAATCACAAAGTTAACGTATTCCCAGCGGCTGCGTTGGGGGTATTTGGCCGTTAAGGCCTTGACTGTTTCTAGTTCCATTTGATCCTCATTTGTTTATAATGTCTGTATTTAAACAGTGATCAACCAAGGCGGAATAATTCTTGGTTAGTAAGTAAAGGGGTAGTATCGTCCAGCAAAACTGCTGCTAAGTGCAATGTTTGAGTTGCTGCCGCTGTAGTAGTTCCAAGCATAACTCATAGAGGCTGAACTGCCTAACCCTAAATTTCGTGTGGCTCGTGCTGTGCGACCAAGTTCACGAGTGTTGCCAGTTGCTGAGAAATATCCTGCCATAGTCTATTATTTAGTGTGAATAAATAGCAACATGAACGAAAGACTAGAATTAATATTGGATCGCATACGTGACACAGAGCAGGAAATGGCCCTGGCATATCGGAATGAACCCTGCAGCGAACGCCTCGATGATCTACTGAACATACAGGCTCGCATCAGTCAGATTGAGGCCGAGATACAAGCCCATAGTGGTCAATAAGCACCTGTTGGGTGTTGCGCCACCCCTTGACTTCCCATACTGTTTCGGCACGACGGGCGATGGTCTCATCGTTGCCCCCGGGAAACGCACTGTCTCCAAAGAAGTGAAAGGGCATGACCCGGTCCGCAATCTGACTCTTGTCCCAACCTCGAGGGTAGATGTCAATGCCGGTTTCACCCGCCACAGTGGCCTGTAGTTCCGGGAAGGTGGCTTCGAGACGTAGGGCCAACTCCTGCCTATATCTGTACTGTTGATCCCATGCGTAGAACTCAGCCCGTGTGTCACGATTGCAGCCCCTGCCCACGGGACTCCAATTGGTCAATCCCACTCGTTCCTCTAGATGCTGACCAGTTTTAACGGCCCAGGGCTGTGTGCTCAAATGCATGAGCAACCAAGCACGTAGTTCATCGGAGGGTGACCAACTGCGTTGATCCTGCAGTACGCCCCCCGAGTGCAGTTGATTCCCTGCACAGTTGTAGACTCCCACAACTGATTCACATATGGCCGAGCCAACCTGCTCTAGTGTTTTAGGGTAGTCTGATCCCGTGATCAACCAAACAGCCTGTCCACTCGAACCAACCCAAGCAAGAAATTCCCGCTGAAATCCACGATCCATCCCCGCACGACTGTCCGTTAGTGTGCCGTCTACATCAAATACAATATTCATAAGTTCATATCCACCTTTTGAATACTTATACAACACTCACGGCCACTCCTGTCAAACTAGAGTGTAACGACTCAGCGCAAGAATTTTTGCTAACTGACGATCACTTCAAATATTCAAAAATAAACTCAAAGGCAATCGGTGTATAAGTGACTGTGTATATTGATAACACAAGACTACTCACCAATTGATAACATAAACATTAGTATACACTAGTAAATATTTGTATGCAAGCAAAACGGAAAGATAATAGCAGTGTTGTCACAGTACAGTCATGGATGCCTAGCCCAGAACTAGCACGGGCTATAGCACAACAACAAAGTAATAAACATAAAAATAGCAGCAAAGCCAAAAGACTTGCACTAGAGCACACACTAGCGATCACACTAGAAGTAGCACGTATACAACAACGTATAAGAGAATTGAGACTGTATAGTGAGCAACACTACAGACCCCGCTGTTAAGGGCTGCTATAAGAGAGTAGTCCAGCGCACAGTGTATCATAGTAGAGTACAGTAGAAGAACTTGAGAGCACACTAGAACACTTGAGAGCACTTGAGAGCACTTGAGAGCACACTAGAACACTTGAGAAGAACTTGAGAGCACTTGAGAGCACACTA
>Ga0105050_10002959_pt1 | contig 23883 bp, 19 predicted proteins | sample FRY01_FD_78088 | JGI IMG/M metagenome (GOLD analysis project Ga0105050, IMG submission 78088) | Freshwater microbial communities from Lake Fryxell liftoff mats and glacier meltwater in Antarctica - FRY-01 | ecosystem: Environmental > Aquatic > Freshwater > Ice > Glacier meltwater ...
AAAACCACTGATCCATGCGGTCTGCTGGAAAAACTGATCACCCTCCCGAGAAAGTCACCCATGCGTAACCTTGCCTGACGCCCACAATGCACACAGCCTTCGGCCAACTGATCCACTACTTGAGTCAAAAGCTAAGTCCCTATGATTGAAGTCGTCACCGGATCGGAATGGCCAACAACGGCAACTAATGATCCTTCCTATTACCCACAACAAACGAGGTCTACCATGTTCAAAGATCAATTCAGTGATATGCTCGCAACGATAAAACAATTTCGCTGTCACTTACTCATTATGCTCGTGCTCCTCATCATGCGTGGCATGATACCGCTCCCAGCTGCCGAACAATCCGCTTCGCTTCCGAAAGATGCCGAAAAATACGTCGCTGACTACAACGATGATGTTGAGAAAGCTCGCAAAGATCTTGTTAAAAAGTTAGAGCGTGTATTGGTCAAATATACGAAGGCGGGCAATCTCGACGAGGCGAATGCGATCAATGCTAAGATTACTGAAATGAATAGCGTAAGCGGAGCTGTCAATTTATTAGGAGGCCCTACAGGGGAATTACCTGGGGGTAATGTGATTAGCCAAACTGAAGCTGATATGATCAAGGCTAGCATGCCTTCGCTAACCGAGAGGGATTGGGACACCCTAGGTGGCCTTATGGTTGCCATTGACGTAGCAGATGATCTAAAAGTGACACCCATACAAGTCAGTAGCGGAGACTCGTTCCTACTCGTACCCCATCCGACTGACAAGTGGGCGAGTGTGTCTTGGAAAGGAAATCCGGCACAAAGTAATTGGGCTGGATCTACTGCAAATGGTGGTGCTTTGTTATGGAACGTGACAGGCACCCGAGGTAATGGATCTAACAATCTCATCGTGAGCGGAGTAGGTAAGCTGGGATTTTACGCAAATTGGGGTGGGCCTGCTGGACGTCAAGGCACTATGCATGTAAAGATTCTAAAAATTAAATAGGATCAACAATAGCACTAATATGTGGCCAAATTTCACCATCGACCGTATGATTGAACGCTACCTCGTGCGGAACATTGCCCACGGGGTATGCGTGATAAGCTTTCGCTTTCGCTTTCAATTCATTATCTGGGCCTTGTGGCGAGAGATCCACAACCCAATTACCTGATTGTTCCAATAATTTCGTTCTGTGTACCAACCCATCAGGTGAGCCGGACCACAGCTCGCGAGGCTTGAAAACATTAGCAAATTGCGCAATGGTGTATTCCCTACAATGCGCTGTGTTACGACAACCACTCCGCTCCCCGTTTGGCGTGGACAAAATGACACCCTTACGTGCGATTCTGCACATGTGATGAAATGCTTCCACGTCATCCACTATGTGCTCAATAACGTCAATACACGTTACCCAATCAAATTTTTTGTTACCTATGTCTGCAAGAGTCGGCGCAATTATCAACGTAGGATCAATCTGTAATAATCGCTGATCTTGATCAAAACCGAGCGCATCAAAACCAGCTTTTCGAATAATGGTCAAGCCTCCACAGGAGCCTGCCCCTACATCTAATATTTTATCCCCAAATGTAAATTGTTCACAAGCCCACTGATACCATCCCGGCTGCGAGTGTTCGCGCATGGCCGTTATGTTGGCATCCGTCCCACACGGCACTGGCTGGCGAACCAGCGGGATTCCTTGCGTGCGCTTATTCCATCCTAGATACTCTATTTCTTTTTTGTCCAGTAAATTTTGAAAATATAAAAACTCTTTTTTATGCTCGTGCCACGGACCGCGATCCGCTCTGTCCCCATAATGATGATCACGCAAATTTTGCATGAAATCAAAACCCCATAACGTGACCTCATGACCCTTTGACAGCAACCACGCGCACAGGTTCATGCCGCTGCTTGGATGATCGTTCTCGGCCAATTCAGGCACCTTACGCCACATGGGCTCAGGAATGCTCGCGCCTACACTCTCGCGGGTCTTAGCATGGTTTGCATCGGATTCAGATCCTAACCACCAGCGAGCCTTGTGCGCATATACTTTCCCTGGGGGATATGAGTCGCACGTAGCCCACACATCCGTTCGACTACCTACAAATTTTTCATAATTTTTTGTGTGGTAATTATTGAACCTGACCACTTGCCCTGGGAAAGCATCTATGGCCGCTCCTTGCTCAGATGCGAGCGCAGATGGTCCGTTGCCTATAAGTAAGTAATGCATTATGACCTTTTTAAAGGATGAACGGGATGATCTGCGACTTATCAAAATCAGCACCTGAGAATTTTATAACAGAGCCAAACTGCGTGGGCGCGGATCGTAATTCCAGGTAATTACGTTCCGACCCAATGGCATTATTGAGAAGCGGATCTAGGAGCGGGTTACCACTATTAGCGAGGCCCTTCCGGAAACATTTCAAGCCCTCGTTTAGGCGCATGTAGGCCCATGATAAATCACTTTGCAGGGACAACACGTAGGTGCAGGAATAGGGGTCTGTGAGGATCTGAACGCGCTCCCATGGTGTATCTGCAGGTAAGTCGAGCTGATGTATCATCTGCTGGGAAAAGGTCTGCAACTCAGCCAAGGACACGTCTCGTTCTGCCAAAAGTAGGGGCGATTTATCGTAGGAAGCATACAGCTGTGAATACCACGCTAAGGTCCAACTGAATATAGTGTACGGGTTCGCTTCACCGTCAGGAGCAACTGCGCTGATGTTTTCTTTCAGTTCCTGTAATAATTTATAGGAAATAGTGGTCATTTTACGATAAACAATATTACCATACTTACGCCTGTTTGTGCAATACTCTCGGAGATCTGGGGATTTAACCCACTCAAGAGGCACGCGATTGCGTAAGAACCGCACGCATAATTCCTTGAGCACCTTTGGGTAGAGCTGCTTGTTCTTGCCTGATAAAAAACTGAGACATGCCTCTTCATGGAGGATGAGAGATACCCATACTGGCTTGCTGTACTTACCGTTTGGTAATCTATTTATGGTGGGAGTGATCATTTTAGTAAGCTATATACACCCTAAGGTCTGTAAATAGTTAGTGTTTGTTTTATATACTTTTAAATTTAGTTATATAATGTGATTTGTGTTGAATGTAGCGACGAGTTTTAGGTCACTAGTAGGTAATCGTTGATTCTATATAGTATATATAGTATATATAGTATGGGTCTAGCTAATCCTTGCAACATTTGAATTGTTTTTAGTCATATTTAGCTTGTTCTATTAATGACAGCGAATCATGTTTAACTGCAGATAGTTAGCTCAAAGTATCCCCTAAATACCGCTATTTTTCGGCCGATTTGGTTTCCCTAGATAACAACGGTTTATTTTAAAATAGCTATAAGTACTTTTTGTCAACTTGATGTACTTTTTATAATAACTCTTTTTTCTATATAAGAAAAATACATCATTCATGTGTAAATCATGTATTACATTACCATAAGTACAGTAATTACATGTATTTAACTTGTACATACTTATAATTAGATTAGATTAAAATAGTAGTATAAATAACTACGTAACCACCTGCTATTAAAAACTGTTCGATGATAGATATATAAATAACGTATTTTATATAATAATGTATATATAATATCGCAACTACTTGCAAATAAAGGAGGTACTGTGTAATTTACATCAAATAAACCATCTCAAGGTGTTTTGTGTGAGTATATTTAGTCGGATCACATCTACATCTGGTAGAAGCCCTATTGACACCTACAAGAGCAATTTATAGTCGCCAGTGGACTAGACCTCCGTGCAGCCTGACTAGCTGATTCCATACCCTCGGGCTCACGCTCGGGGGTATGTTTTTGGTAAAATAGCCTGAAAAATAGTATTATTAAATAAATTTAAGTAACCATATTCTCGACCGCTTGACTTGTGACCACGTAGCGACACCTTGCGAGTCCAGGTCACCTCCTCCTCGCCAGTCAGCGAGGTAGGATAAAAACTGAGGTCTTAGTATGGTTTTTCAGCAGCACCGAGCGGCACCGTCGCCGCCTTCGCTTCCCCCATCGCCGCCACCTGTACTTGCAAACGATGCTGCCCCCCACTTTCCGGATGTTGTTCAACCGCGCTCGCAGCGGATACCTGCGGAGCAAGCCCCTGGGGTACTAACCCTCAGGCGGACGGTACCGGGCTTCGCCCTTCTTGACGCTCAAGGGACGATGGTGAGCCCGAAGGGGTACGTAGCGCCCCTTAATTCCGTTTTAACGACCGATGAAGCTTTCGGGGGCGATCATGACTCGGATCTCCATTTCGTGCTCTATGGGGCACGCCTGCGCTCCACAGGGGCCTTCGAGCACCAAGTACCGCGCCTCAATCAGGCCGCTTTGCCGTTTCTGGCGCATGTAGATCGGCTGGCGGTCGATCCGGCGATCAAAGCGCAGCTCCAAGATATCGAGGTGGTGGGGGTCGCGCTGGCGGTCGATTTCGATTTGCCCAATCATATGAAGTGGGATGCCTCCAGGGTGACAGAGGCGAAGGCGCTGTTCAACACGTTCGTGGGCCGCTGCACGATCTTGGCTGCGCCGAGTTTATTTTATACCACGGCAAAGGGCTTACGCCTTGTGTGGGTGCTGACCGAGGCGATCCCCATTGAGGGAGCCGGGGGGCTGCATGATCTACTAGGAGGGCTCGTGGCGACGTGCCACATCCACGGCCTCCAAGCGGATCCGAGCTGCATAGATTGGACACGCATATTTAGGTTACCTCGCGTGATGCGTGAAGACGAGGACGCCAACGGCATTAAAACCTATTCACGCACCGCGACGCAATCGTATCTGCGGCAGTCCTGGGGACGTGTTGATTTTGAGGTGAATGAAGAAATTTCGCAGGATGGTACGGTGCTCGCCTACCATCCTGCTTCGTTTCGTGGGCTGAGCCAAATATCCTATGATGAGGCGCATTCGGCGCCGAGTGCGCGAACCTTGGCGGAAAAGTGGCGGCATAAATTCAGCCATGCCCCTGCGAGCGCGACGGTTGCGATGCGGGATGTCTACGTAGGTGGGATGCCGAATGATGCGGAAGTGGCCCGATTGCTGCACGTGAGCGACACTGGCAAGGAAGCGCCACTGGCCAGAAGTGTGCGTACATGGCTCGAAACGCGGGCGGCGCCCAAAGGTAAAGATGCGAAACCGCTCGCGTCGGCGGTCGAGGCCTGCGGCTATTTATATTATGGCCAGTCATTCATCACGGACCCCAACGCGAGCGGACAGCTGCATGCAGGTGTTTTAAGATTATCGTGCGCTCTTGGGTATACGCTCAAAGAGCGACTGAGTGAGCAAGATGTGTCGCCGCAGCTGCTTTTTGCGCTGGTTTATCAGGTGGCCCGTCGTTCGAACTTAGAGCGCGACCCTACCCAACAGCGGCCCGATAGTGCGCTCAGTAGCGAGGTATGGAGCGGGGTTGAATGGGCGTACCGTCAATTTCGTTCGCAAGTAATTTTAGAGGACATGGAAGAAAAAGAGGCTCGTGAAGCTCAGGAAATTTTGGTACGAAATACGCTCGCGGAAACAGAAGGGTGCCGAATAGCGTTTAGAAATTATTTACAGGAATGCATAAATAGATCAGGCGGTAGCGAGAGTGTTAGCGCTGAAGATACAGACTGGTTGGACATGCATTGGGAAAGCTGCTTAATTTTGGAATTACCTGACGGGTTAAAATCAGTAGCGACTATATCTCAAATGGGTGATGTGTATTATTCAAAAACAGTAAAATCATTGGGCGGAGTGCATTCTTTATTGCGTGATAACGGACACACACTAATCAACCCCCACAAGCCGCCGTCACCAACAGGGCTTGGCGAATTATATAAGTCTGAAGTGTCACTGCTGGGAGGAAATGGCATGGTCGTGCCTACGGCCAGATTATCCCGACTGATTAAATTAAATACGATTGAATTTTTACCGAGTAAAGATGGACTAACACCACAATTTGTGGAAGCCATTAAAGGCATGCGCTTCGACATACAACCTCGCGAAAGTCCGATGGTGGCAGAGTGGCTGCATCGGCTCGCTGGTCCGCAGTGGATTGATAAATTATTAGATTGGTTGTGGGCGTATCCTCGCATTAGTCAGCCATCCTGTGGTCTTTATATTGAAGGTGATCCCGGTTTAGGGAAAGGGATGCTTGGGCTTGCGCTCATGCACATGACCGAGTTGCACAAGTTTGCTCCGTTTGAGGAAGTGGTTGAGCAGTTCCAGGACTCACTCATGCAGACGCCATTTGTGTGGTTGGATGAACATCAATCCAAGAGCGTAGCGCATACGCGCTCGATCATGCATACGTTTAAAAAATTAGTGACAGGTGAGTTTAAGTCGCTCAACCAAAAAGGTAAGGCGAAGCGTGACGTGGATGGGCATTGGCGCGTCCTCATGACCGCAAATACCGCCACAGCCTTGAGTGTAGAGGATGATATGAACGACCAAGACAGCGCGGCCTTAACCGTGCGGTTATTACATTTGAAAGCTCAGCCGGAGGCGGGGGAATTCCTGGCGTCGCTGGGCGGTCAGGAAGGAACGCGAGGTTGGGTTGAACGGGATATTCCGCAGCACATAGCATGGCTCGTAGAAAACCGCCGCGTGATTCCAGGTAAGCGCCTGCTCGTCGAGGGCGTGCGCTCGGACTACCATGAATCGTTAGCGGTCAATCGACCAAGCACCGACATGACGCTCCGCACAATTGCAATCATCATGAAGGATTTGAACAGGCATTCAGATGCTGCCGCTATTGAAGGTGATATGCTGCTCCTGACTAGTAGTAATGTTTTTACTACTTTTAATACACAATTTGGCGGCACGAAAGTAAATCAGCTAACACCGAAAGCGATTGAGGCGTCACTTAAATCCATGTCCTTAGATTCACACCCTCATACCCAACGATTGGGCGCACAGAAAAAAGTTGCGCGAGTGTGGCGCATTCCTTTAAAATCGTTATTTTCGCGCTTATACCAGATAGGTGAAAATATAGATTTCCGCAGTCAGATGGACGATCAAACATGGCACAATGCGGCCAAGGATGTACTGACGCCACAGGAATTAAGCATCATTGAGGAGGAGCCTAAGATCGTGAGCAAGAATCGCATGCAGGCTGTTGTTCAGGTAGCGCAATTACCTCCGCCGCCACCTCCGCCTCTGATCACAGGAACGGCAGCAAGCATGTTCACGAGCCCCACCACACCGTCGCGCAATTAGTCAAAACTACACACTTGATCTTTTGACATCACCCTAAGTATGTTCCAGGAGGTAACCATGGACGCGCCTGCTATCGAATCAATCACACTTCCCCCCACGCAAGAGGTGATGGAAGGTATGGCTGCGGCCATAGAAGCGCTCCAACAAGCAATGCTATTTAAAAAATTTCCGATTACCCAGCATGACAAAGATGTGTTGCTCATGCGCATGGAATCGGACGCGGTTGAGGTTGTACGTTTGAATGAAATAAGACGGAAGGCTGACAAGGTAACAGGGATAATTTACGAGGATAAGACAGGGCAGTCCACAACCCTTGGCAATGTGCAGGATCGCATCCGCGAGGTAGCTGCTCGCGTTTTTTACATGAAATTACTAATTACATTGAACGACATGATTAAATAATGGTTACGTATGGTCTCGCCCGTTACAAGCCTGTCGCTCAGCTGATTGCTCACAATCGACTCAGTGCTAATTTATCTGCGAGTCAGAAAAAAACGTACCGCATGTGCAAGCGGAAATGGGCGATGGAAAAAGTGTACGGCATTAGACAGCGCGATAAGTATCATTTTGTTATTGGTCATGCACTACACAGCGTGGCAGATCGCTATTTATCTCGGAGTGCGAAGTCGTGGGCAGTAATGTTCCCCCCTGGGTGGGATAAAGGCTTGCAAGAAGGGGACAATGATTGGGTGCAGCACTGTGCCGAGCAGGCAATTTCCAAAGGGATCTGGCAATCAAGTGCGGGGCTGCAGGTAGAATATCCATTACTGTTGCTTGTAGGTGATCGATTTCGTGATGAGCGAGGCTTACCACTTGCCGCCCAGCCGCAAACATTTGATGACGACAAAGGCGTTCGGCGGATTGGTGCTCCGACGCAGATGCTTGATGGGTCACCGCTTCTGCCTGGGTGGGATGAGTTGCCGCCAGTCGTTGGATTCATTGACCAACTGGACCTCACTGGAGCGCTCCCATGGGTGGTGGATCACAAGACGTCAAAATCAAAGCGCTGGGTTTTAAGTAGTGCGAAGTTGGGTGAGGATACCCAGATGAACATGTATTCTGCGTTAGCTCTTGGGCAGCGTAAGGATGTGGACTCCGTGCGGTTGCGGCACAACGTATTTTTAAAGGGTGTTGAGGACGATACGACCGCCTACAACGTGGACGCTACGACGGATTTAGCGACAGTCGTTCAGCACTGGGGCGATACCATAGCTGTCGCCAAGGGAATGCAGGAAATTCGGTCAAAATATCCAAAAATTATTGATACGTTCGAGCCGAGTCGCCGTGCTGACAACAGCATGTTGGTTCCGTCAGCGATTGATGAGGGAAATGCAAAAGAGGCCTGTAATGCGTATGGAGGATGTCCCTACCGAGACATGTGCCAAGGCCGCGTTACCCCCCAGCAAATTGTCCGCCGACTTGATGCACCGGACATGACTCCACTGGCTCGTAAGCCGATTCCCATTTATGGACTGCGCTCGCGTTTAACCGCTATTTCTAGTAAACCACTCCCATTACCTTTACTAATTAACCCGTCTACTCAACCAGACTTAAATAAGGATACATCCATGCCATTTACCCCGAAAACACCCATTGCAGATACGTTTTCTATTACACTTTATAAGATAGTTTATTTACTCGATCCAGATAACGCAGCCGTCCAGTATCGAGGTAAAGTAGTGACGGAGATAGATGCGGATACTGTGGTAGTATTTATTGCTCCACACTTAGAAATAGATGCGTCCGAAATGGACATCAATGAAATTTATTTAGTGGAGTTGCCTCGTGCTTCGCTGAGTACCATTCAATTTCCTGACGCGGTGCTGACTGGTTATGGTGAGGCGTTAGTGGCAGCAGGTATCCAAGGAGACACGTCGTGGCAGACTGATACAGGCACGCGAATGGATCCTCGCGCTCCAGCTTCGACGATCACACCTGCAACTACTCCAGCAGATGTGGTGGCTCCAGTAAAAGACACGCGCCCTCCTCGCGATTCCAAGTTCGGTCTGAATAAGGGACAGGCATTGCCCCCAGCCGCGAGTAAAGGTGCAGCGACAGGCGATCAAATGCAGCGAGCCCAAGCAGCCATCCAGGCAGCGCAGAATGCATTACCTGAGCCCACATTCGAGCCAGCGATGGGTATGCGTGTCCAATTTGCTCCGACCACTCATCCATTCTTCTGCGACCTTGTAGGTAAATTTGGTCTTATCTCGGATGTAAGTGAGGGGGAAACGCAGCCAGTTGTGTCTGTGACCTTAGATGATGGGAGTGAATTACCTGATGTAGCTATTGGTCGATTTGTTGCTGCTCCGAGTGGAGGTATAACTGTCCCCGACGCTCTTCTCATGTCACTTAATCAATACATGGGTAAAGAAATTACTGTCACGCAAGAAGGTGGCCCGCCGCCAACGACATTCAAATTAGATGCGGTGGAAAATGGTGTGATTAAGGGCATGAATGGGGAGTTAAGCATCCCACTAGGCAATGTTACGGCTGTCCAATTGTACACACCGCCACCTCCGAAATTAACGGCGGAGCAGAAGAAGGCTCAAAAGGCTGAGGATAAGAAGGCGGCGGAAGAAGCGGCCATGCCGCAAGATTTGGACATGCTCATAGAGTCGATCCAGAGCACCCTTGCGAGCGGAAAAGTTACTAAAAAAGTAGTCGAAGGTATTTTGACTGCGTTGGAGTACATTAAATCGAAAGGCCCTTCGCTTCCGAATACGGCACACGCGCAGGCGACCCCAGCTCCAGTTGTGCCTCCGCTCTACAGTGCTGCTGAGATATGTAAGAAGATGGACGAAATAGCAGCACTATCACATCAAGCAAAAAGCATGGTCAGTTAGTGAGATCGCTGCTGCTCTTAGTCCTCCTCCTGCCTTTAATTGGGCAGGAGCATTTGCGACCTGAGGAGGTTCCAGCACTTCCTCAGGGTAGGTATGTATTTGCAGAATTTACCGCTTATTGCGGAGGCCCCTGCAAGGTATGTCAGACAACAGGAGTAACGGCTAATGGTACAAAATGCAGTGCTGTCCCGTACAATCTAGCAGCGGATAGTAGTTTGAAGATGGGGACAGTCATTTACATACAACCGGGATTGGGTGTGTTGGATGGGGCTCGAAAAGACGCATCAGATAGGTTTTTTACTGTAGATGATCGTGGAGGTTTGGTCGAATCAGAGGCTAGAGAGCGCGGAGTGCTCCGCATTGATCTACGAGTGAAACAGCATTGGTGGGCAGTGAAATTCGGTCGGCGTTATCTCCCTGTTTACGTAGTGACAGGCAAATAAATGAGCCAGTGGTTGCAAGCAGCACGTGCACGGAAGTTGGCGCCACCCCCGCCACCTCCAACTCGCGTACCGCCTCCTCCTCCCGTACGGCATGTGGCTCCACCACCACCTCCGCAAACACCTGCTCCGCCGCAAGGTGCACAGTCACATGGTTGGTTAGAGCGTATTCAGGAGCGATCACAGTCGAGCGGTCCCGCTGCGGCAGTCGATGAGGAGCTGGCTCGCATTTTGAGCTTGCCTATGCTTCCTTTGGGAACTGCGCGTTGTCCGAATCGGCAAGTGTTTGAGCAAGGATTATTAAATCACATTCCAGTTGATGGGTTTCACTTACGGGACGTTCAATTGGACGCAGCGTATACGTATGAGGTGCATGGAGGATTGCTGGGGCCAATTGGCGTCGGCGCGGGCAAAACATTTTTGAGTATTTTAATTCATAAAATTGGCATGCAGCGTCGTGGACATTACAGAGGGGTGATCATCGTCCCACCTGAGGTGTTTAGCCAGCTCACAATTAAAGATTTACCAGTTGCGAGAAGAAATTTTGCGTTGGATGGGATTCCGTTCTACGTGGTGTCAGGTACTAGATCTAATCGCATGCGTGTCGCTTCCCAGCCCGGCCCTGGGGTATTTATTTATAGCTACTCATCACTGAGTACGCAAACGGGCTCAGATGAGTTGGCCGCGATTTCACCAACGTTAATTGTTTTGGACGAGGCGCATTGTGTAGCGAGCCCGAAGTCCGCGAGAACGAAGCGATTAAATTCGCTTATAAACGATATTGAAGGGGCTTTGCGTGCTGGTCGCTTGGGTCCCAATGTAACGGCAAAACAGGTCGAGATGGTTGCGCTAAGTGGTACGATCACTAAAAAATCTGTAGCCGACTACGCACATCTTGCTCGGCGTGCACTGCGTGAGCAGTCACCTGCACCCATTCGTGAGTCTGCTATTGGGCTGTTCTCAGCGGCACTGGATGCGAGTGTGGCTGGTACGGGACTGACTGAGTTGGACATGATGCGTATGCGCATGCTTGAGCAGTGGGCAGAGCATCACGGGTGGGTGCCGTCGAATGAGGGTCGGGCGGGAATTGTTTTAACGCAGCAGGATTATTTTCGGGAAGCCTATCAATATCGTTTGCGGACAGCCCCTGGGGTGGTGTCGACGTCGGACACAGGTGTAGACGCGAGTCTAATCATTTCGTGGAGTGAGCCTGCTCGCCCGCGCACAGTGGAGGCAGATAAATTGTCCGAGATGATGCGAGTCGTGGCGGAGGACATGGTAACACCGGATGGTGACCCGATTGATTACGGTATGCATACTTTTCGGTGGTTGTGGGAATTGTCTGCGGGATTTTATAACTCGCTGTCTTGGCCAGGGGAAGAGGAGCTGGTGGCAAAGCACATGCGGGCAGGCAAACCAATCAGCACACAGGAAGCGGAGGCACTCATTCTCGCGTCCATGAGCCATCATAAATTATTACAAAAATACCATCAGAAATTGCGAGTATATTTAGATTCGCAGCATGTAAAAGGATGCGACACACCGCTCCTAGTTGCGCAGGAGCTAACGCGCCAGTTGGATGGCAAAGAGGTGCGTTTTAAATTACCGCCCATATTGATTGAAACGTACCGAGCGCACAAGGCAGCGCAATTTGATGATTTGCCTGCCCGTAAGAGTAACGTCGTGCGTATTTGCGATTATAAAATTAAAGCAGCTGTCGAGTGGGCTCGTGCGCATGATCCTGCCCACAAAGGCCCAGGCGGAATCATGTGGTTCCACCACCCGGCAGTAGGTGAATGGGTGCATGAGCAATTAGTAGCTGAGGGCATTCAGCACACGCGAGCGTTTGCTGGCCAGAATGAGCAAGCGTATTCGGAGGGGCTAGTGCTCGCCTCCTACGCCCATGCAACGGGAAAAAATTTACAGCACCAAAATCATAATTTAGTGATCGAGCTGCGCCGCGAGGCTGCGATTATGGAGCAGATGATTGGGCGCACGCATCGAAGTGGTCAGCAGCATGATGATGTCCGCGTGGACATTTTTGTATCGAATGGTTTTGATCTAGCGCTGTTCAATGCGATCCTGCGTGATTCTGATTACATTCAATCGACTATGGGTCAGTCGCAGCGGTTGTGCTACGCGACTTATTCCCCCGTGATCCCACCATCTAATCCGCGTTTAGCAGTTAAGCTGGGGATCATAGAACCTCACTCAGACATTCGGAGGTGGACTACCGCAGCACATGACAGCATCACGCCTCCTGAGGCGCTTGATCTAACGAGCGCTTTTCGATCTCTCAATTACGCTGAACAGACGTAATAGCTATTGACTCGGCTGACAGAGTCATAACTTTTCCAGCCTACCTTTTGACTAACAACACCATCCTACGAGGATACATATGGCCTTCCCACGCAACTCCGCTCCCGCTCCAACCTCAGCACCAGCTCCTGCTGGCCCTCCGGCTCCCAACACTCCCCAAGCTCCCATGCAGCCACCAGTTCCTCAAATGGTTCCGGCCGTTGCTGCGGCAGCATACCCCGATTTATGGGTGTCTCATAATGGAGGTGTTGTTCAAATGGCGCATGCGCAATATGCTGCGCTTCCTCCTGAAACATCTGCAATGCCTTTAGATCAATTGAGTGGTTGGAAGACGTTGGCAGTGCTCGCTCCAGCAGCAGCTGCGCCAGCTCATGTACCCCCGGCAGCGGGTGGATTTGCTGGCCGCTCGGCACCAACGACTGCCGCCCCAGCTTCGGGCGTTCCTCGGGGTGCGTTTGCTGGTGTAGAAGGCGCGGAGGTCACTCGAAAGGGTAACAACATTAACGAGGGTGATTACGTTGTTCGTATTTGCTCCGCTGAGTATAAGACTGCGCGTACGGCCACATTCGTAATTATTGAAGTTGAAATTATTGATTCGTCGTACTCAGAGACGGACCCAGCTAAACAGGGCTGCAATCGCGAAGGCTCACGTGCCACTATATTTATTAAAAAGAATGATTCCTTTGCAAATAACATTAAGGAAGTTTTGCTCGCTATAAGTGGTTTCGATGCGCAAGGAGATGCGCGTGATGTACATGATCAGGTGAGCCAAGCGGAATGCGAAGCGCTCGTGTCCGCTGAGCAGCCATACACAGGTGTGCTCGTGTATTTAGAAGCACGAGGGGTCATTACCAAGCAGAATCAGCCATTTACTCGTGTATCGTGGTGGCCTTGCCCGGCGCTTCCGGATGGTAAGCCTGACCATGATAAGTTGTTCACGGAAGTTCGCTAATAATTTAACGCTTCGTAGGGGGTAATCATGGACGCGCTCAAGCTTGCTAAGGAACTCAAGGCCGCACTTTCATTTCGGGCTGAGGTCGTGGGAATTACGAAGCAGGTATCGAAGCGCGTCCGTAGTGGCTCTCGTAAGAAGCCGATTGCGTCGAGCGAGCATGTCCCTTCAGGGGTATATCATGTACAATTAGACCCGAGTGGTCAGCTGCACCCTGATGTAAATACGCAGGATGCAGCTGATTGTTTGTGCGCTGATGTGAATGTAGGAATTGAAGGCATAACTGATGAATTAGCTAGTGAATTAAAAAAGGAAATATTAAACGAATTAGGGCGAGAACTCTCGATCAAGATTGCTCAAAAAATAGAGCACATCACGAGTATACAGAAGAGTTTGATTGCCATGCGGTCGATATCGTTGGTCGAGAACGGTTGTCATTATGTTTCACTGAAGGGCTCGGTTACTTTTTCCGGGGAGTTATCTGAATCTCAATCACAGGTATTCTGCACCAAGTTAGATGTGTTTTTAGGTAACATTCGTAGTCCGTTTGTGGAAAGCCTAAAAACACAATTATTGAATTTTGTCGCATGAGTATTCTCGTTGCTGGACTTGATACTGAAACGCATTTGATTGGAGCGGGGTGCTTAGCTCCTCGGCTGGTATGCGGTACTTTTGATATTGCTGACAAAGGCCTTATATCGCCTTCACTAGATATCATGGAGACGTTCCGGGCTTGGTGTGTCTCGAATGCAGATAATGCGCTTGAGCACTTTCTCACGCTCTGGCAGCAATGCTATCAGCGTACGACGCACATTGTTATCCAAAACGCTGCGTATGATTTGTGCGTCATTATGGCTTATTGCCAGGACGTTATTGGAGGTGCGCAAGTAGGTGACAAGAAGCAGGCGGCAGATTTATATCAACTGATGTGGGAAGTCTTGGATCAGAATTTAGAAATAGAATTGGCAGGTGGTGAGAATTTTATTCACGATACCATGATCCGAGAAAAGCTTTGGAATTTATCAACCACAGGATCGGTGGATAGGTCTCGCGGCAGGGATATTCATTACGGTCTCGGCTCGTTAGTCATGACCTACATGGGTATCGATATTTCAGATGCTAAAGTGACCAGGGATGCTCAGGGTCGTATTTTTGACGCTGACAATAAAGACATTACTGGGACTCCTAAAGCAGCGGGAGCTTGGCGCCTTCGCTTCAGTGAGCTTGATGGCATTCCTGCAGCGCAGTGGCCTGCAGACGCTCGCCAATACGCTATAGATGACGCTTCGCTTGCTCGGAAAGTATACGAGTATCAGGAAGCGAATAGACGTCCTCGTGGGCCGGGGTCCATGAATTCTGAGAGCCTGCAAGTTTATGCAGACATGGCTCTTCGCATTTATTCGATGGAAGGCTTCAACATTGATCGCGAGCAAGTTAAGATAATGCGCTCAGTGGTTGATGAGGCTGTTAATCACGCGAACACGCACTTACTTAGAAACGGTATTGTCCGATCGAACGGATCTGTAGACACTAAGATGCTGCATGAGCGCATCGAGGCAGCATGGGCTCTGAAAGGGCGTCACCCCCTGCTGTCAGATACCGGACGTATTAGCGCTTCTGGTGAGGCACTGGAGGAGTTGGTGGGTGTGGACCCAATTTTGGATGTCTACGCAGAGCGGCAGTCGCACATTAAATTACAAACATCTTTCCTCCCTAATTTAGCAGGGGATAAAGTATGGTCTAATTACGATATTTTAAAAGAAACGGGGCGCACGAGTAGTTACGGAAACAGTGACAAGGCGAAGCGTAAGCCGCTGTACCCTGCTGTTAATATTCAGCAAATCCCGCGAGCGGAGGGCGTGCGGGAGTGCTTTCTGCCTCCACAGCCGAATCCATCTGCGCCGAATGGCTACGTTATTTTATCTTGCGACTATGCGGCTCTGGAGTTGTGTTCGGTAGCGCAAGTCACGTATTCATTATTTAATTGGTCTACGCATCGGGATAAAATTAACGAAGGATATGACTTGCACACGTTCTTGGGTGCGGGCATGGCCATGCGGCTAGATCCAAGGCTTGTGGACTCGGCCATCAATCATGATGAAGCGTATCACATTTTAAATGCTAAGCGAAAAATTAAAGTGCGATCAGCGGAGTTAGACCCATCTAAAGAGGCCGAGGAGTTGCGGACGATTAAGAAAGCAGCAGGGCTTTTTCGCAATTTTGCTAAGCCGACCGGGCTTGGATATCCTGGAGGACTCGGACCCTCAACCATGGTCATGTATGCGAAAACGACGTACGGAATTGTAATGGATGAGGATCAATCGACAACGTTCCGCGACTTGTGGCGGGGTGTGTACCCCGAAATGCCGCTCTTTTTCGATTGGGTAAATAAGCAACACGATCCTCAGTATAATTCGCCAGATTTATTTTGTTACGAAACGCAAGGGTACAATCGATTCCGTGCGGCTTCAACGTATTGCGCCACAGCAAATGGTAAATCCATGCAATCACTTTCGGCTGATGGTGCCAAGCGAAATGTAGCGTGGACAGCTCGCGCATTCTGCGGTGGGTTACCACCAGATAACCCGTACTCACTATTGAGTGACTGCATTCCTCTCGCTTTCATTCACGATGAAGATTTAGTGGCTGTCCCATATGATGAGCTGACGACTGAGCGCTGCTTGCTGGTGGCTCAGCTCATGGTTGAAGCCATGAAAATCAGCATGCCTGATGTGCTTATTAAGGCCGATCCTGCTATTTCCCGGAAGTGGACGAAGGCAGCAGAGCCTGAGTGGCAAGACGATCCTGCTCGTGTTGATCGTGTCTTTCAAGCCCTAGATGCGCGAGGTAAACTGGTAGGCTTAGATAATTACGCCGACTTAATTGCCGACACAATTCCCGATTACCACCCATCTCGTATTATCGTCCCGTGGGACGACGTTTATAGAAAGTAATTATGGACAGGAGATCAGCCTCCCCAGTACATAGCGTAAATGATGTTCAGGAACTGCGCGTATTCGATATTCGAGTAGCAGAGCTGTCGAGCACGCTTACCGAGCTGTGCGAGATGCCGTGGCGAGCTGGGAAGTTCGTAATTGATCCGCTTCTGGCTGCGGCGGATGAGGATAAGCGACTGCCTGTCGGCCAAGTGGCAATAGGTCTTCGATTTTTATCGTGGCAATTGAGCGCCCTGACAAATCCAATCGCCTCCAAGAGCGATCGCTCTAGTATCGCTGGAGCAGGTACTACGTATTCGCTGTGTGTTGGGCGGCTGCGAATCACTCTCAAGTCACACGAGCAAGTGATCAATTTAATGGATGCAATTAACGAGCAAGCAAGCAGATATTTGGTTAAGCAAAATAAAAAAATAATAGCCGACATGCTGGAATCGCTTCCCCTTTTATGGGAAAGTGAATACCTTGAGGCCGTTCAAAATTTTGCCGTGTGGTGCGGAGATTGTGTAGTGATCACTGAGGATAGTTATGCTGCAGTGAAATTAGCTGAGAAATTAAACGGGATTTATAGAGGAATAATGGCGGATGTGTATGGAGAAGTGGCTGATGAGCTGCGTACCCTTTTGTCCACGAAATTATAAAATGAGTAATTTCGTGGACAAATTGCGAGGAGCGGCACCCGTTCGCAAGTCAATCTGGTGCATCGGCATAGATCCAGACATGGATACTATTGGATTCGGCATCGTGCGCGTTGATTGGACGGACCCAATCAGTCACTCCCCAACATTTTCGAATGTAAGTTTTGGTATATTTGATTTAAAAATAAAAGGCATCACAGGCCTGGATAAATCGAACAGGGTTGTACAGTTGCTTCCTCGATTTATTCTTAATATTATTGAATTAACGTACGTTTACATAACTATTCCTCGCGTTTCGGTGGTAGAGGCTCAACGTACGTATCCAATTCCTGATGAGCCTATGGGGAAGGTCGTAGCACAGGCCAACGACTTACACAGGCTGGCGCAAATATCCGGCGCAGCGCAGGCTATCTTAGGCGAGAATTCTCGCATGGTGTTTCCTACAGAATGGAAAGCCCAGGGATCTAAGGCAGGAACTGTTATGAAAATACAGTCTGCTTTAAAGACCAGTAGTGTTGCTTTCCGCCATTACAAATTAGAGAAAAATAGCGTCCCGCAAGCGGCCCCAGTTTTTCATGATGTGCGTAGCCTGTTAGATTTGCGGGGCGTGCATGAGCACGGCTTAGATGCACTAGGCATGGCGTTATTTTCTGCTAATCAATACATTACAGGAGTGTGGCATGTCTAAGACAGCTAAGAATCCGACCAGCAGCGAGCAGGAATACACAATCATGCAACTGCAAGCGGACAAGCTGCGATTGCAAGTGGAGGTCCGGGATTTGCGTTTAAAATTAAAAGCTAAAAACAAGCGGAGTCACAGTCATGCCTGATCGTGTTATTTATTTATTTGAAGAATCGGATAGTAAGATCGCGAGTTCTTATAAAAAAGATCATCAAATAAAACATACATATGACTTGGTTTCAGACGAGGAATTCTCGACTCTTCTGGTTGAAGGGTGGGAAGTCCTATCTACACTTTCTCGTACCATACCAATTAAATCAAAGAATATTAAAACGAGCATGATAATATTGCGTCAAGCTGCTGAAAACAGGGGTGTCAGTATTGCGGAGAAGCAGTCACAAATGCTTGATGTGCCTGATGATTTTGGAGGAAAGCGCAGCGTCAGCATACTTGAAGCGCTCGCGGTGGGCATTAGTAAAATGAGTAAAGGTTTGAGCCTACAGGGTGCACATCCAGGGCACCTTGGGGCGCCGGGCGAGCACAACCTCCCAGGCCTGCAAATAGTATCGTCTACAGTAGTTTCTCGGGCACGGGACATGGGTATGCTGGCGGCCAAGCGAGGTACTCCCAAGAGCGAGAACCCTTTTCCTGCTGGATCGGTGCCAGCGACGCAGTGGCTGCTCGGGTATGCGGAAGCTGATTTAAAAAACGCAGCCTGTGCGTCAGAAATTGGAGACGCCTTTGATGCAGGGAAGCGGTTAGCCATGCAGCTAGGCCCTGGGAATGATGTAGTGTCGTGCCCGTTCTCGCACCCTGAACTGCGCAGCGCTTGGGTGCGTGGGTTCAAAGAGGGTGGGGGGACTGTTGAGTGACCTGCGAGCGTACTTAGCTGACCAGCGTGTACTGGTGCATCAGGAAGGCGGCTTCAGCACGGCAGCGACCAAATGGATGCGGTCGCTAAGCTACGATTCCAAATGGTTTGGCAAAGACGCTATGTGGTCCTATCCATGCAATGCAGGGACGTTAGCTGCGCTTCGTGAAGTGGCTGAGCGTTTGCGGTTGCGCTTGCGATTGTCTGATGAGCTGCGTGCGGAGGTTGAAAACGTAGAGAGAACTACGCGCACTGAAACTGCTGTACGTAAAACAATTCAATCGCTCCTAGATGACCGTAAAATAAAAATGGGTGCATTTACCACGCACCAGCAACCACCCCCCTGGTGGCACCAGCAGGTAGCGTGGCACTGGGGCATGCGTGTCCAATCGATTTATTTTGCGCTCAAGCCCGGCTTGGGCAAAACCCGCATTGGAGCAGATGTCATTCGAGGGAAAATTGAGGGCGGATTTGTACGTTTTCCAGAGCACATTCAGCTAGACCGTCGCTACAGTAGGGCTCTACCTGAAAATATTCTACCAGCTCGCTGGGGCATCCGAGGTGGGGCATTGATTACGTGCCCGGCTGTCGTTGTAGGTGAGTGGCGTGATCAGTTATTAAAATGGCAGAACATTAAAGCGACCTTGATTACCGGGGATTTCAAGCGGAAGCAATATCGCGCAGGAATACCGTCATGGGTGCATGTGTGTGGGTATGACAGCCTAGCTTCGGTCGAGGACAACGAATACGACTTAATTATTGCGGATGAAGCTCACTACATGGCCAGTGATGAGTCTAATCGATGGGCACGTATGATGGTGTTGCGGGATTATGCTGTAGGTGCATTTGCGATGTCGGGCACTCCCATTCCGAACATGCTCCCGTCATTGTGGGCACAATATTATTGGCTGGATGGAGGTCGTACGCTGGGGCCGAGCCCGGAAGCCTACAGATTAAAATATTTTACTAATTCTGCCCGCGATGTTGAAGAAGGGGAGGATACGGAAGAGCGAGTAGCTCGGGCAATCGCTCGCGTGACTATGAATTTAACCATGCAAGAAGCGTTTCCAGGTAAGCAAGGAAAAATCACAGAGGTCGTCCGCGTCGCGATGACTCCGGAGCAGAGCAAGTATTATGAGCAGGTCCGTAGTCAGCAGGCCGCCGACGTTCTGTCAGGAAAAGTAACAGTTGGACAGGCATTATTAAAAATAGGTAAACTCATGCAAATTACGCAGGGGTTTGTATTTGATGATGATCGTGTAGTGCAACAGTTCAGTAGTGCTAAACTTAAATCGCTGGAGGACATGCTCACTGGATCGGGCGACATGACCGATCGTAAGGTAATTGTGTGGTGCGCATTTAAGCCGGAAGTAGAGATGATCACGAAGATGCTCGCACGTAAAAAGGTACCGCATCTAGTGTTAAAAGGTGGACAGTCAGATAAAGACCGGGACGCTCTCAAGTTATCATGGAATACGGATCCGGAGCCTCGCGTCTTAGTGGGCATGATTTCGATGGGCATCGGCTTGAATTTGAATGCGCCGATGTGTGTTGATGAAAAAGGCAAACCTCGGCGTTGTTCGACGACCGTATTCTACGGGCTCAGTTGGAAGCCGACGCAATTAGAGCAGGCGATGGATCGGACGTATCGAGGTGATCAGGTTGAGACATGCTTATATCGTTTTTTACTGAGCGAAGAATTGGATGATGATAAAGGTGAATCGGTAAAGCCGATTGACATGCGTGTTTACGAATCGTTGATGTCGAAACTAGATCAGACTGTCCGGGTAGCAGAGGAATCGAGTGTTTATATTAGAATGCTTTTAGGTGATATTTAATGCCTCTCCCTCACCGATCAGGGGCTTTTAAGGGACCACAACCGCTACCACCCCCTGTCGACTATGGACTTGATGGTACTCCGTACGTACCGCCCGTGCACTCAGCGCCTCTTCCTACCCCTCGCCCAATACATCATTTGTATTGTCACTACCATCCACAGGCCAACGCGGTGAGCGCGATATACAAGCGAGAGTGGATATTATTGTGCGTTGAGTGTCGAAAGGTAGTGCAATTAAAAAGATAACGTGATTGATGTAGTCTCAAGACGAGGTACATTACTCCGTCATGGACACATCTACATCGTATGCACCTGCATGGGCTCCCATGCCGGATACTTCCGAGGATCCGAGTGATGATGCATATAAAAAGGGTGCAATATTACGGGCTAAGCATCGACGACAAATGGCCATACGCTGGCGAAACGTCGAGCTGAGAAATGAAGATAGTACATTAAAAAGGCTACCAATTGACTGGCACGACTGGATGCGCTGCCCCGCCGATGATGGACACGGCACGCGAGGTTGTACGTGCGACGAGTGGCAGACATCCGGCACAACTCGCAATTCACCTAAAGATTTAATAAATAAAGATAGATTTTTACGATCCACACTACCTGCTCAATTGCGCATCAGTTACAAGGACAGGCAAAGCGGGGTGGTGGCGGAAGCAGACGACGCAATTGTGCGAGGGTCGATATGGGTCAAAACTATTGACAGTCCTGCACTTGCCGCCATGGTTTCGGCTCGGAGCGAGCATGTCCCACCTCGGAGAATCCAGTCCACCCCCATCCGTCAGCAACGTGCGGGTAAGGTTTCGTCAAGTGATTGCGTGGATGAAGCGCATACTCAGCAGGTCTGCGTATCGCACAGAACCTCCCTCCGTTCAGCGAATCGTTGGTCCGGGCGGACAAGTGTTGGGCGACTCGGCAAACGCAATCGCCTTCGTTTCCCGGCATGGTTTATTAGTGTCGGGCGTTACCTGCCCAGCTTGTTTAAAGCAAGTCGCTAAACCGGGAGATTGGTGGCGCGTATCGCAATCTAAACGAGGTGAGTCCGTTGATTGCCCGTACTGTCATCGAATGCTTCTGGCGAGTCCTGATGATAGTGTGGACCCAGTCAAATATGATGAGCCCTACGATGAGCAGGTGTATCATAAATTCGCTCGTGAAGAAGGATGGACCGCTCCGCGACAGTGGGTCATCAAGCGAGTTCCCCTCCCGCAAGAATGGGTAGTGATAGGCGCTTGCACAGCAATGATTGATGGCGTCCAGATGGACATGATGGGTGCTGAGGGTCGAGTTATTCGCGTAGATGAGGAAGCTCAGACAGCCGACGTTGCTCTTGGGGGTAATTCGGGTTACGCTGGGTCCGATCAAGGCGCACAAATACAGTCATTTAATTTACGTGATGTGATGGTAATGATCACGCCTTCACTCAAAAAAGGTGACAAAATTAAAATGATACGAGGAGCGTATAAAGGGATCGAAGGTATTATTTTACGAGTTCATGAGAGCGGCGGTCGCGTAGATGTATCTCTCTCTGTGGGTGAACCGAAGGCTATTAGTTTGTCTGCAGTGCTCGTAGAGCATGTGGAAAAAGTTGTAATCGGCGCTGAATATTTCAGGGTCCATGCAGCATCATAAAACAATCAATCAAGCATCCAAACCAATTTTCAGGAAACAATCATGGCTGACGCAGAAACATATATTAAAGACCCAAATGAGGCGATGAAGGACTTTAACCTCCGATTGAAAGAAGCGTGCGTAGAAATAGCGCCGACTGACTTCCAATTAGTGTGTGTAGATGGCGAACCTGCTGTCACCCTACTGGCCGCAATGGTGGAAGCGACCGAAGAGGATGTCGAAGAATCGAAGTTAGCACACAAGGAAGATAAAACGATCGAGGTGCTAGAGGTAGGCGAACCAATTCCTGAGTCGGAGCCGCTGGTAGTTCAGGTTGCTAAATTATTAGCACTCGAACCAACAGTCGTGGACGAAAGCTCTGGCCACATATCCAAACTAGGGGATGCACCTAAATCGGAGCGTCGCCTCGATACGCTCTACAAGCGAGCTGATGGTAATATAATTAAGCATGTACATGCTGCGGGTAAGAGTCATCGATTTATTAAGACTCCAGACGGTAAAAATCAAATATGGGCAGAAATAACAACCAATTATATGGCTGTCGCTTATTCCGCAACTGAGCCCCCTGAGAATAATGAATCAGAGGAGGGGGAGAGCGAGTGAACGACACTCCATCTGGAGCCGCCAATTTTGCGCTGATGCAAGCTCGTATAAAAATGCGAGCGGCGGAAGCACGCAAAGCGGAAGATTGGTTCGACATTTTTCAGGACGTGGTCTACTCTGGCGTGCGCCAAACACTTGGCCCGGAGCAGTCGTCGATCGCTCATGGGCTTTTGAAGGAGCAGGACTACAGTTTTACGCAAGTGCGAGACAAGCTGCGTGTTCAGGGCCTGGACATTGGGGGGGGCGTAGAGTGGGAGGGGCCTGAGATTGGCCACAACGGATTCGGAATTGCTTGCATCATGGGATGGCCTCGTGGCATGTGGGCGGAAGTGACTTGGGGCGATAAATCAAAAATTAAATTCGTAGGTAAGCAGGCTGAGATTGCGGTATCATTTTTTATTTGGTGGACCAGTTTTCACCAAGTCTACATGGAAACGACGCAACCGGGTGTGATTATTAGTGAGGCGACAAAACGTCGATTGATTGAGCCGGGCACATCTGACTGGCTTAGTTACAATAAAGGTAAAGCAGATGATGTGGGGAGTTCGCCACCGTGATCGTTCTGGCGTTTGCATCTACGAAAGCGTCACAGGCGCTCATTCAGGCAGCGTGCAAGGAACATAACCTTCCGGCACCCTCGATCCACTGTGAGGCGGGCTATCAGGCCGCGCTAAAAGTGACTATTGATGCGCAGCTGGCTGTGCGTGCAGGTGAATCCGTGACCATAGTGGGGGACATCTCTGAGGTGCGCGTCCCTCCGGATGTCCCTGCAGATGCCTATACGGACGCTGAATGGCGCCTTGCGTGGTTGGCGTACATTGAGGCTTGTGAGATTGGGTATATGCCTGTGGGCAACGGCAAAAGCGTGCAGGAGCTGGAGGGAGCGAGTACCTCCACTATCCGTAAATATCAGCGAG
>Ga0105050_10002960_pt1 | contig 23882 bp, 31 predicted proteins | sample FRY01_FD_78088 | JGI IMG/M metagenome (GOLD analysis project Ga0105050, IMG submission 78088) | Freshwater microbial communities from Lake Fryxell liftoff mats and glacier meltwater in Antarctica - FRY-01 | ecosystem: Environmental > Aquatic > Freshwater > Ice > Glacier meltwater ...
CCCATGGCGCGGCCGAGATCGGCCCCACGCCCGTTGCGGGACCGGCGTCGGCACGCAGGGGATGGTTGGGCAGGTAGGGGGCCAGATGGCTGCGCACCGCCACCGGGCCCACGCCCGGGCCGCCACCGCCGTGCGGGATGCAGAAGGTCTTGTGCAGGTTGAGGTGCGACACGTCGGCACCGAACATGCCCGGCTTGGCAAGGCCCACCAGCGCGTTGAGGTTGGCGCCATCCACATACACCTGCCCGCCGTGCTGGTGCACGATGCCGCAGATCTCGCCTACGGCCTCCTCGAATACGCCGTGGGTGGAGGGGTAGGTGATCATGATGGCGGCCAGCGAGTCGCCAGCACCGGCGGCCTTCGTGCGCAGGTCGTCGAGGTCAACGTTGCCGTCGGCGTCGCAGGCGACCACCACCACCGACATGCCGGCCATCACCGCACTGGCGGCGTTGGTGCCATGTGCCGACGACGGGATGAGGCATGTCGTGCGGCCGGTGTCACCGTTGGTCAGGTGGTAGGCGCGGATCGCCAAGAGCCCCGCCAATTCGCCCTGCGACCCGGCGTTGGGCTGCAGCGAGATGGCGTCGTAGCCGGTGATCTCGCAGAGGGCGGCCTCCAACTCGGTGATCATGCGGGTGTAGCCGCGGGTCTGATCCGCGGGCGCGAATGGGTGGATACTCGCGAACTCGGGCCACGTGATGGGCAGCATCTCGGCCGTTGAGTTGAGCTTCATGGTGCAGGAGCCCAAGGGGATCATGGTGCGGTCGAGCGCCAGATCCTTGTCTGCCAGGCGGCGCAGGTAGCGCAGCATCTCGTGCTCGGTGCGGTATCGGTTGAACACCGGGTGGTCGAGGATGACGTCATCGCGGCGAAGCGCTGTGGGGATGCCCTCGGGCGCTGAGCCGTCGAGCGCCTCGACCGACGCGGTGACGCCAAAAGCACGCCATACGGCCTCCACCACGCCGCGCGTGGTGGTCTCGTCGAGGGACACCCCGACGTGGTCGGGGTCCACCGGCCGCAGGTTGATGCCCTCGGCCACCGCGGCCGCCATGACGGCGGCTGCGCGACCGGGCACCTGCACGGTGACGGTGTCGAACCAGGTATCGGCTGGTACATCCACGCCGCCATCGCGAAGGCCCGCCACGAGGATGGAGGTGAGGCGGGTGGTGCGCTCCGCGATGCGGCGAAGGCCGTCGGCGCCGTGCCACGACGCGTACATGGCGGCGATCACGGCGAGCAGCGCCTGCGCGGTGCACACGTTGCTGGTGGCCTTCTCGCGGCGGATGTGCTGCTCGCGGGTCTGCAGCGCAAGACGCAGGGCCGGGCGGCCCGCGGCGTCCAGCGACACGCCGACCAGACGACCCGGGAGTGCGCGGGCGAACTCGTCCTTGGTGGCGATGAACCCGGCGTGCGGACCACCAAAGGCCACGGGCACCCCGTAGCGTTGCGTGGACCCCACGGCGATGTCGGCACCCGTGGCGCCGGGCGAGCGCACAAGCACCATGGCCAGGGGGTCGGCCAGCATCACGGCCAGGCCACCCGCGGCGTGCACGGCATCCACCACCGGCGCCATGTCGCGCACCACGCCCGATGACCCCGGCATGGCGACGAGCGCTCCAAAGAGCGCCGCGGGCAGGTCGGTCTCGGGGTCGCCCACCACCACATCGATGTCGAGCGGCAGCGCACGTGTCTGCACAACCGCGATGGTCTGCGGGTGGCAGTCGGCATCTACGAAGAACACGGGCGACTCGGCCGTGCAGACACGGCGGGCCATGGTCATGGCCTCGGCCGCCGCGGTGGCCTCGTCAAGAAGCGAGGCGGTCGCCAAGGGCAACCCGGTGAGATCGGCCACCAGCGTTTGGAAGTTGAGGAGTGCTGCGAGGCGCCCCTGGGAGATCTCGGGCTGGTACGGGGTGTACGACGTGTACCAGGCCGGGTTCTCAAGGATATTCCGCTGAATGACCGGCGGGGTGATGGTGCCGCTGTAGCCCAGGCCGATGAGCGACGTCATCACCGTGTTCTCGGACGCCATCTCGCGCAGGCGGGCGATGGCCTCGCGCTCGGTGATGGCCTCGGGCAGGGCGAGCGCCGCATTCAGGCGGATGGACGCCGGCACGGTCTGATCAATGAGGGCCGCGAGCGACGGCGCACCGATGGCCTGCAGCATCACCGCTCGCTCGGCGTCGGAGGGCCCGATGTGGCGCGACTGAAACTCGGTGGTCCACTCCAGATCGGTGAGGCTCTGCTGTTGGTCGGACATGTGCGGACGACTCCTCGCGTGGTGTGCGAGTTGGCGCCCCCGCTGTCCGTCTGCCTGAGAGATTCACCCGTGAACCGGGCTTTCCCCGTCGGCGGGGTGGTGACCACCCTCTCTCCAGCGTTACCGCGCCCACCACGGTCCTGGTGCCTGAGAGATTCCGGGGCGGTTGCTCCTTCGGCGCCGCCTCAAAGGCGACTCTCCCACGGCGGGCGATCGGTATGGGCACCGTAGCAGTGGCCGTCGGATGCCTCGGGGGGTCCGGGGCGGCTCCTACGATTCCCGTATTCGTTCTCCAAGGGAAGAGGTCTGCTTCATGGGCGTATTGATATGGGTTCTCATGGTCGTGATCTACATCATGCTCATCGTTGTCACGATGAAAATCGCGGGCAGCAAGGGCCGGAGCACCCTCGGTTTCGGGCTGTTCGCCGTGTTCTTCCCGCTAATTGCCCTCATTGTGGCGCTCATCATCGGGCCGCCGAACAACGCGGCGCCGCCCGCCCAGCAGTAGTTCGGGCCTAGCCCGCGATCGGGGGCACCGGCGTCGGCATCGAGCAGTCGTTCGGCGCCGGCGTCCCCGACAGGCGGCCCTCAATCCACTGCACCACCGACGGCCCCACCACCATGGCGGTGTCGTTGTGTGACACCTGGCCAATCCACAGGGTGCCGATGTTCACGCCGGCCGTACACCAGCGCCTGATGACGGTGGCCGTGGTACGTGGCAGCACCACCTCGTCGGCCGTGCTCTGCGCGATGAGCAGGGGCACGTCGCGGGGCGTGGGGCGTGGCGTGTTCTGGATGAACCGTCGTTGCCATGGGGCAGAGCGTGACGGGTTGCCGTTGAAGAAATTCTGCCCCAGCATGTCCTGCCGCACCTTCGCCGTGATGGCCGATCCCTTGATGCACTTGCCCAGCACCTCCTGCCAGTGGTTCTGCCCATTGGCGGTCAGGATGGGGTCGCGCTGCAGCTCGGGGTAGGTGGCGGGCCACGTGCCCACTACGTCCGACCCGATGACCCACGACACCGCCTTGTTCCACTGCAGCGTGAGCAGCGCCCTCAGGTCGGCGGCTGGCGCGGCCGTCGCGATGGCCACCAACCGCAGTTCAGGCGCGTAGGCCGCCGCCAGATTGCCGGCTGCCAGCGCCGCATGGCCGCCCTGCGAGTGACCCCATGACACCCACCGGTGCGATGCATCAGCACCCGGGATACTGCGCGCCGCGCGCACGGCGTTGATGACGTCACGCCCCTCGTCACCCGAGATGAGGTAGCCCGATGTGCCGGGCGTGCCGAGGCCGGCGTAGTCGGTGGCGGTCACCACCCAGCCGCGCGCGAGCATCTCGGCCACCCACGGCAGATTGCGGACCGGCTCGGCGATGCGCGACGGCGCGCACTGTGGCGCCAGCCCGACGGTGCCATGCGCCCATGCCACGACCGGACGCCCGCCGGTAGCGGCCGGAGATTTGGGGATGAACACCATGCCGCTGGATACCGTGGCGTTGCCGGCGGTGTCCTGCGAGCGATAGAGGACGCGCAGCGCCGAGCCGCCCGGCACCGTGATGCCCAGAGGTTCGGTGCGGATGACGTCGCCCGGACTGCCCACCGGCAGCGGCGATGGCGGGGTGTAAAAGGGCTGGAGCGCGTTCTGGCGCTGGTCGGCTCGCGTGTCGCCGCTCACCGTCAGCACAATGGCCGCGATGACCGCGGTGAGGATGGCCAGCACGATGATCCATATGACCGGGTGGCCGGTGTGATCGGGGATGCGGGGGTCCCCACCGGGCTGCGTTTGGCTCACCGCGCGATCCTACAACGTGGGTAGGTCTTGCAGCGCGACCTCTCCGGCATGGCCGTTGCCGCCGCTCGCTTTCGCCATGCCCGGTACAGTGCTGCCGTGGCGCACACGCACCTTCCCGGGGTTGACCCGGACGACTTCAAGGCCGCCCTCGGCCGTTGGGCCAGCGGCATCACCGTTGTTACGGCAGCCGGACCCGAGGGTCCCGTGGGCCTCACCGTGTCGGCCTTTTCGTCGGTGTCGCTGCACCCGCCGCTGGTGCTGGTGTGCATCGGTCAGGCGTCGTGGACCCACGACGTCGTCACACAAGCGTCGGGTTTCGGCGTGCACATTCTGGCTGCCGATCAAACAGAGGTGTCCAACACCTTCGCCGGTTCCCGCGAGGACCGTTTCAAGGACCTTCCATGGGAGGGCGGCCACCACGGCGTGCCCATGCTCGAGGGCGCGCTTGCGCGCCTCGTGTGTGAGCGGCACGAGGTGGTGGAGGCGGGCGATCACTCCATTCTCATCGGCCGCGTGCTGCAGGCTGACGTCACCGACGTCAACCCGCTGTGCTGGTGGTCTGGCGGTTACCGGCACCTGGCTGACGCCCGGGGCTGACGCTTTACCCAAGGGACGCGCCCTTACTGACGAGGCGTCTCCGAAGGCGACCGAGGAATGAGGAACGCGGCCGCGATGATGCCGAGGGCGATGACCGCCCCCACGAGGATCGCCCGCCCGTAGCCGTCGGCCAGTGCTGCGACCACAGACTCGCCGGCCTCTAGCGATGTGGTGCGGTGCGCGGCCACGCTGGCCAGGATGGCCAGGCCGATCGCACCGCCTACCTGGCGCGAAGCATTCACCAAGCCGGACGCCAGCCCCGCCATGGCGGGCTCCACGGCCGACATGGCGGCGTAGGTGCCGGGCGGGAAACTGAGGCCAAGGCCGAGGGACACCAGCGAGATGGGGCCCACGATGTCGGCCCAGTAACTGCCATCGGCCGACAGGTGCGACATCCAATAGAGGGCGGCCGTGATGATGACGCCCGCGACAACGAGCAGTGGCATGGGACCGGTGCGGGGCATCACACGCCCTGCGATCTGCGCCCCAACGATGACGAGCAGGGCTGCTGGGATGAATCCAACCCCGGCCTCCATGGGCGACAGATACAGCACCTCCTGCAGGTACAGCGACACGAAGTACCACATGGCGAACATCGAGCCGCCTACGCAGGCCATGGCGATGTTGGCACCCGTGAGCACCCGCGACTTCATCAGCCCGAGCGGCACGATGGGGCTCGACGCCACGCGCAGTTCAATGAACAGGAACGCCGCCAGCAGCACCGCTGCCGCCGCGATGGGGATCCATGTCCAGGGCGAGGTCCAGCCGTGCACGTTGGTCTGCACGATGCCGTAGACGAATGCGGTGAGCGACCCGGTGATGGTGATGGCCCCGGCCACATCCAACTTCTTGCCGGCCCCGGCACCGTGGCTCTCGGGGATGACCCAGCGCGCGACCAGCAGAGCGATCACGCCCACGGGGATGTTGATGAAAAAGATCCAGCGCCACGACAGCAGGTCGGTGAGGATGCCACCGATCAGCACACCCACGGCGCCACCGCTGGCCAGAGCTGCGCTCCACAGGCCCAGCGCCCGCGATCGCTCGCGTGGCTCGGTAAACGTGGTGGTGACAATGACGAGCGTCACGGGCGACAGCACCGCGGCGCCCACGCCCTGCACCGCGCGCGCGGCGACCATGGCCCAGCCTGTGGGTGCGAGGCCACACACCAAACTGGCGATGGTGAAGATGAATAGACCCACCAAGTACATGCGACGCCGACCCCACAGGTCGGCCACGCGCCCGCCGAGCAGCAGGAAGCCCGCGAAGGTGAGCGTGTAGGCGTTGACCACCCACTGCAGCCCGGTGGGGCTGAAGCCAAGATCAATGCGCATCTGCGGCAGTGCGATGTTCACGACCGCGACGTCCAGCACCACCATGAACTGGCCCAGGCACGCCAGCAGCAGGATCAGGTTCTTGTGGACGACGCGGGGTGAGGGGGTGTCTGACACGGTGCGCGATCGTAAGCGTTTTCCACGCAACTGCGTGATCACCACCTGAATGGGATCTGCGATGGACCACATGCTCGCCGTCATGCTGTTGCTCATCAGCTTGGCGTTGCTGGTGCGACGGCTGTGACGGGCCTCTAGGGTTCATTGGGATGGCGGCAATTGCGGACAGACCCATCGGGGTCTTCGACTCGGGCGTGGGCGGGCTCACCGTGCTCGACGAGCTGCTTGCCCGGCTGCCGTCGGAGGACTTCGTCTACTTCGGCGACACCGACTGGTTCCCGTATGGCGACAAGACGGCTGACCAACTGCGTGGTCGTGCCGAGGCCATTGCCCGCTGGCTGCTTGACCAGGACGCCAAGATGATCGTGGTGGCGTGCAATACGGCAACGGCGGCAGCGCTTGCCCACCTGCAGACGCACCTCGACGTGCCCGTCATCGGCGTGATGACGGCCGAGAGCCACGCGGCCGTGCAGAGCAGTCGCACGCGCCGCATTGGGTTGTTGGCCACCGAGGCCACCGTCGCATCGGGCTCATATCAGCGCATAATCGCGGCGCACGACGCCGGCGCACAGGTCACCGCCGTGGCGTGTCCACGGCTGGCCCCGGCCATTCAGAGCGGTGACCCGTTCGACCAGGATGTGGTGGACATGGTGCGCGAGTACACCCAGGCACTTCGCGACGCCGATGTGGATACGGTCATCCTGGGATGCACGCACTACCCAATGGTGGCCAAGCTCATCCGTCGTCAGGTGCCTGACGCCACGCTCATTTCGTCGGGCGAGGAGGTTGCCCGCGAGATCGCCGACACCCTGGCGCGGCAGGGCATGTTGCGCGACGGCGGCCGCGAGGGCACGTATTCCTTCGCCTGTTCGGGCGATCCGGATGCGTTCGGGACGTTGGGTATGAGGTTCATGCAGATGCCGTTCGGGGATGTGCAGCACGTGGACCCGGGCATGGCGTCGGCCGCGTAGGGATGGGCGTCGAGCGGGTCCTCGCGACGATTTCCGCGGATGACGGGGAGACTCACGACGCACTGCTGCACATTGACGACCGCATCACCCGCGTGCGCGAGCGGGCGATGGGGCACCGTACGGCCATCATCCATGTGCACGGGATCATGGGCAACTTCCTCGTGGGCACCCTGCGGTTTCTGCCCTCGCGCCTGGCGCGTGCCGGGTACCCCACGCTGGTGGTGGAGACCCGCATGGGCAACGTGGGCCAACTGTTCGGCAAGGCCATCTTCGAGGATGCCGTGCGCGATATTGCCGCTGCCTTCTGGTGGCTCAAGGCTGAGGGGTACGACCGCGTCGTGGTGTGCGGGTACTCCAGTGGCGCGTCCCTCGCCGCGCGGTACGTGGCCACACATCCACTCAGCGGCATCAAGGGGATGATCAGCATCAGCGGGCCGTGGGGTCTGCCGCAGTCGCTCGAGGAGCGCAGCCGCAAGTGGGGTGCTGATCCGTCGTACGAGCAGATCGTGGAGCGCCTTGCCCAAGTGGTTGGGGACGGCACGCCCGACCGCCCCGAGGACGATCGCCTGTTCGTCGTCGAGCGCAGCCGTGGCCCCACACGGCGTCCGCAGCACTCCGAGGTCTACACCTACCGCACGTGGTGGCACTCCCGTGGCCCTGAGGCCTACGCGGCCATGGCCTTTCGCCAGTTGCCCGCTGTCACCGTGCCCACCCTGTTGGTGCAGGGCACGGCCGATGAGGTGGTGGCGCCGGCTGAGGCCCAGCGGCAGTACGACCTGATGACGAATTGCGGCAACGACCGTGTGTCGCTGGTGTACGTGCCGGAGGCCACCCACTTCTACAGGGGGCAGGAACTGCTGCTGGTGGACGCCATCACCGACTTCCTGCAGGGCATCGAATGAGCCCCGGTACCCAGCGTCCCCGCCCCACAAGCGCGCGACGACGACCGGCATTCGGGCGGGATGACCGCGAGATCAATACGCGCTTGGTGACCCTCGACACCGCGGACGGCCACACATGGGACGGCATGCTGCTGCGCCCGCGGTTCGGCGACCAGGCCCGCCGCCGCCTGCTGGTGATCGTGGTGCACGGGTCGGTGGGCAACTACCTCACCGGCGTGCCCCGTCGGCTGGCGTTCGACCTCGCGGGCCACGGTTACTCGGTGATGAGCATCAACACCCGCCTGGCCAACTACGGCCCGTTCTTTGGCGGGGGCCTCTTCGACAAGACGGTGCTCGACCTGGCCGCTGCCGTTGAGGTGGCCAAGGCCAATGGCTTTCCCCGCATCGCCCTTTTGGGGTACAGCATGGGCTGCACGGTGTGCACCAACTTCATCGCCGAGATGCAGCCGCCCGAGGTGGTGGGGCTCTGCACGGTGGCGCACCCTGCGTCGCTTCCCGAGTCGCTGCACATTCGTTGGACCCGGTTCGGATCGTCACCGAGCTACGACGAGGTGGTGCAGATCGCACGATCGATCGTGGCCGAGAACCCCGACGACCCCCCACACGACCGCATCTTCACGGTCATGCGCGCCAACGGGCCGCTGTCCACGCCCGAGAACGGTGAGATCTGGACCTACGCCACCTGGTGGTCGGCGCGCGGCCCCGAGGCGCATCATGCGGTCTCGCGTGAGCGCATTGGGCTGGTCACTGTGCCCATCGGCATCTTCCAAGCCGGCAACGATCACCTCATCCAGCCGGGTGAGGGCTACGAGTTGGTGTCCGCTGCGCATGCTGCTGGCAACCCCGATGTGCTGCTCGACATGGTGCCCGAGGCCGACCACGTGTTCACCGGGTGCATTGACCGGGTGTCCGAGATGGCCGCCAACTGGTTGGCACGGCTCACATGACCGGCGACATCCGCACCGCGACGGTGCGGGCCCTGTCGGCCGCGACCGCCTCGGTGTACGGCGACGTCATGGCACCCGCGCTGCGCGAGACGCATCTGGCCGTGAGTGCGTTGGCGGGGGATGTGACCGGGCTGCCCCCAGTTTGGTTGACACCTGAGATCTCAGCCGCCTTCGCTGCTGAGAGGCCTCACGCCACCTTCACTACGTCCACGCCGTGACTCTCCCATGAGCGCCGTTTGCGGCATGGTGGATCGCTCGCGTGGGGCATTCGGACCTCCCGGGTGGCTGGGCTTCGACACCTCACGCCTTTCCAGCAAGCCCGGCGAGATCAAGCGTCGCGCAGGGGGCGTGACGTCAGCTCCTAGATCAGGGCCTTGAGCACTGCGCCCATCGTGGGCCCGGCCTTGTCGGTGATACGCACGGTGCATCGCTCGTCGTAGGGGGTCTCGCCTTCCGTGAGGATGGCGAGGCGCCCGCCGCGGGCAAGCACCACGCCGGGCAGGTTGCTCACCGGCGTGACCAGCAGGCTCGACCCGATCACCAGCATCACGTCGGCCCGCTCGGCGGCGTCGTACGCGGCCTCGATCGCCTCAATGGGCATGGCCTCACCAAACAGGACGACGCCGCTCTTCATCTGGAATCCGCACTGGCACCGGGGCACGCCGTCGTCAGCGGCATCGGCCCGGGCACACAGTTCGTCCATGCTCACGGTGCGCCCACATCGCAGGCAGGAACCCCGGTCGAGCGACCCATGCACCTCGATCACATCCTCGCTTCCGGCGCGTGAGTGCAGGCGATCGATGTTCTGCGTGATGAGCGCCTTGACGATTCCGCGACGCTGAAGTTCGGCCACGGCATGGTGCGCCGGGTTGGGGTCAACCGCGCCCAGCATGTCAATGCGTGGCCGGTGAAACCGCCAGAACAACTGCGGATCGGTGGTGAAGGTGCTCATGGAGGCCACCTTCATGGGGTCGTAGGTCTCCCACATGCCACCGGCCGACCGGAAGTCGGGGATGCCGCTTTCGGTCGAGATCCCGGCACCGGTCAGCACCACCGCGTGCTCGGCATCAGCGAGGAGTTGGGCGAGTGTCTCTGGGGAGTCGCTCATGACTACGCGGCAAGGCTATCCTGCCCCGATGCGCGCAGACGGACGTACCCCTGACCAGCTCCGGCCGATCACCATCGAGCCCGGATTCATCACCAGTGCCACCGGCTCGGTGCTCATCGCCGCGGGCAATACCCGTGTGATCTGCACCGCGATGGTGGAGGAGCAGGTGCCCGGCTGGCGCCGGGGATCGGGCAAGGGGTGGGTCACCGCCGAGTACGGGATGCTGCCCGGCAGCACCGACACGCGGAAGCAGCGTGATGCCAGCAGGGGCAAAGTGGATGGCCGAAGCACCGAGATCCAGCGCCTCATCGGGCGCTCGCTGCGCTCGGTGGTTGACTTGGCTGCACTGGGCGAGCGCAGCGTGTGGGTTGATTGCGATGTCATCCAGGCCGACGGCGGCACGCGCTGCGCCAGCATCACGGGCGGCTACGTGGCCCTCGAGCTGGCGTTTCGCCAGTTGATGGAGGACGGCCTGCTCACCACCATGCCGCTGCGCGATTCCATCGCGGCCATCAGCGTGGGCGTGGTGGGTGGCGAGTCGTTGCTCGACCTTCCCTACGTGGAGGACTCGAAGGCCGAGGTGGACATGAACGTGGTTGCCACGGGCAGCGGCCTGGTGGTGGAGGTGCAGGCCACGGCAGAGGGCCCGCCGGTTGAGCGCGCCGTATTCGACGGCCTCTTGGACCTTGCACTGGCTGGCACGGCGCAAATCACCAAAGCACAGCGCGCGGTACTGGACGCCGGGAGCCGGTGACCAGTGGGCCACCTGTCGCAGCCCGGGTCCGGGCCCACCGGTCACCAGATCCCGGCGTCGTCCACTTGGGGCTCGTGCAGCGTATGAAAATCGTGTTGGCAACGGGCAACAAGGACAAGGTGCGCGAGTTGCAGACATTGTTCGGCGACGTCGAGGTGGGCATCGCCCCCGAGGGCTTCGATCCGGACGAGACCGGCACGAGCTTGTTCCAGAACGCGCGGATCAAGGCCCAGGCCCTGCGCGCCGACGTGCCCGACGACGCCATCGTGATGGCCGACGACTCCGGCCTGTTCGTGCATGCCCTCGGTGGCCGCCCAGGCGTGTACTCGGCGCGGTACGCAGGCCCCGACGCCACGTACGCCGACAACTGCCACAAGTTGATTGACGAGCTGGGCGATCGTGACGACCGCGCCGCCGCGTTTGGCTGTTGTCTGGTGGCACTTGCCCCGGGTGGACAGATGCTGATCGCGAGCGGCGTGTTGTCCGGCGAGATCACGCGCGAGGCGTCGGGCGACGATGGCTTCGGGTACGACCCGGTGTTCCGCCCCCTGGGCGATGACCGCACGCTGGCGCAGATGTCGCGCGATGAGAAGTCGGCCATCAGCCACCGTGGCCGCGCCGCGCGCTCCATGGCCAACCTGCTGGGCATCGCATGATTGACCCCGCCGGCAAGCACGCCCTCATCACCGGGGGCGCCCGTCGCGTGGGCGCGGCCATGACCTCGGCCCTTGCCGCGTGTGGGGTGGACGTGGCTATCCACTACGGCACGGCCGCCGACGAGGCCGAGGCGCTGGCCGCTAACTGTCGCGACCGTGGCGTCAACGCCGTCACCCTGCAGGCCGACCTGGCCGAGTCGGGCGCGCCCGAGGACCTTGCGGCGCGTGCCGAGGATGCCCTCGGAGGTGTGGACATCCTCATCAACTCGGCAAGTACCTGGGAGTCCACCGCGTTCACCGACATCACGCGCGATCAGTGGGATCGCGCCATGGCCGTCAACCTCACCGCGCCCATGTTCCTGTCGCAGCGGCTGGGCGCGGCGATGGTCGGCCGGGGCTTCGGTCGCATCGTCAACATCACCGACGTGGCGGGCCTGCGCCCCTGGCCCCACCGTGCCGCGCACTCGGTGTCGAAGAACGGGCTCATCATGCTCACACGGGTGCTGTCGCAGGCCCTTGCACCCCACGTACTCACCAACGCCATTGCCCCCGGCCCGGTGCTGGTGCCCGACGACGCAGGTCCACAGGTGGAGCACAACTTGAGTGCCGAGACGGTCCTTGGCCGCATGGGCACCCCGGGCGACGTCGTGGATGCCATGCTTTACCTCGTGAGTGCGGAATACGTGACCGGCCAAGTACTCGTGGTGGACGGCGGACAGGCGGAGCGCACGTGAGGGGCATCCCGTTCGGGCGCCTCATCTCGTGGGTCATCACCGCGGTGCTGGTGGGCTGGGTGGTGGTCTACAACGTCGTGCGCATCGGTGGCAGCACGCCCGCGGGTGCCGCGTTGCCGTCATTCATCACCGGTGCTGTCATCGGCATCGTGGTGCTGGTAATCGGCGTGTATGTGCACAAGGCCTTGGTGGCTAGTGGGCGCCTGCACCCCGTTGACCCCGAAGCCGATGTGCCCGAGCCATCGGCCGTCACGCCCGACGAGCGCAGGGCCATTGGCGCCGCGTGGCTAATGGTGGCCGCCGCGGCGGCAATGCAGTTGGCAACTGGCCTGTGGATGCTGTTCGACTGGAAGGGCACGCCCGACACCATCCGGGCCACTGCTGAGTTGGTCATGGCCATCTGGTTCATCTTCGCCGCGGTCTGGATGGGATGGGAGGCGAAGAACCTTCGCGACATGGATGCCAGTGGTATCGACTCGGTGGCCCTCGGCGCTCTGCTCACCACGGTGCTCGCGGGTGTGGCCATCTCGCGCGACTTCGTCACGGGGATGCAGGTGATCACCGTCATCGTGGTGGGCATCACCAGCGTGGTGGCCTACTGGCTCATTTGGTATCTGGTGCGTCGGCGTGGGGTACCCAGCATGGCCATCATGGCGGGCATCATCACGGCTGCGTCGCTGTTGTTGCCGATTCTCAGTCGGTGAGCGCGCGACTCGAGTGCCCGCTGTGCGGGGCCGTGGTGGTGGACGCAACGGACGACATCGTGCCCGGCACCTGCCCGCAATGCGCGGCGCGGTACGAGGGGGGCGAGGGTGATGCCCCGGGGGCGGTGGCCACGGCCCTGTCGGCCTTCGCGGCTGATGACCTCGACGCCCGCGCAGTGCTCGACGCCGCGTTTCGCCTGACGCCCGCTCAGTCGCACGATCGCGGCCTTGCCGTGACCTCCGACACCCGAGACGGCTTCTACCGCTGGTGGCTGTTCGTTCGCGCCGAGGCAGGTGACCACCATGAGGTGATCGCCCGCCTGCTCAGCAAGTAGGACCTACGGGCTGGGGCGGTAGATCTGGAAGCCCACCTTGGCGGCCGTGCCCTTCTTGTAGAGATTGCGGCCAACGAGCCCAGTGAATCCCTTCACCACGTAGCCCGGGTGCTTGCCCGTGGTGACGTACCTGTTCGCCACGCGCTTCACCGTGGCGCACGGGATGAGTTGCTTCTTCGAGGGGGCGAACGAGCTGAGGTACCAGTTGCCGGTTGTGGGGAAGCCCAGCGCGGGCTTCGCCGTGGTGATGGCGATAGTGCGGCAACTACGTGCAACGCCCTGACCCCCCGCCAGAGCAAGCGTGGGGGTGATTGCCAGCGCGACGACGGTGGCTCCAATGGCGAGTGTCTTCATGCCGATGACTGTACCGCCGCTGATCACCGCCTAGGCTTGCGCCGGTGATACTTCACACAACCGATGGCCTTGCCGTGGGCGGCGTGGTGTGGATGCATCTCATGGGCATTCCGGGCGACGTGCACCCGTGTGGCGAGTGCGCGTTCCCGCTCGATGGCGACCCCGCGTCGCTCATCCAGGAGATCCACGAGAACGGTACCCAGGCGCTTCCCACGCGCGATCCAGAGCCGGAGCGCACCGTTCTTACGGTCACGCCCGACGAGCTCACCTTGGGCACGCTGGCCATCAGCGCCACCGGCGTGGTGGCGGTGCTGCCGCGTCTGGCCACAGGTGAACTGCCCGATGTGGCACGGGGAACCCTCATCGGCCACCGGCCCGATCCAGAGGCGATCGCGCGTGGTTGGGGCCGGTGGCTATTCGCACGTGACGCCTGGCGCCGGGCATTGCGTAATGCCAAGGACGCCCCGGGCGACACCTGCTGGGAGATCATCGCGCCGGGCGTCGGCATCGCGGTGGTGCAGGCGCCCAAGGACGGGCGTGCTGTGCCCGACCTGGGGAGGGGGCCCCTCGACGCGCGTGACGCGGTGCGCGTGCATCCGTCGCGCACGGGCTGGTGGCGCGAGTGGGACTACGCGGGCGACGTCATTGACCGCGTATTCGCGGTGATGGCCGTGGCACCGGGGTACTGGCAGAGAATTGCCGAAGCCGCAATCCCGCCAGATGTGCCCGGTGTCGCCTGGGACGCGGGTCGCAACGCCATCGCCGGCGTGGTGGGCGGCATTCCCATCACCGTCACGGCTGATCAGGTGCTGGCATTCGCGGCGGGGGAGGGCCTCACTCCCGCCGAGGCGGCCACCATCATGCTCGCGGCCGAGTTGCAGCCCTTCATCACCGCGTAGTCGACGGCGGTGAAAACACCCGAGGTCCCGAGCCCTACCGGATGCGGAAGTACGTGGGGTAGGTGGACGCGTACGACATTCCCGTGGTGCGGTCAGTCACCTTGGCCGACACGGCCCACCGGCCGTTGCGGTAGCGGTCGGCGCGGTCTTCCGTGTAGGTCATGCACCGCCCAGTGGCCTTGCCCGTGGCACCCATGTTGATGCGCCCGCCGCCTATGCGGACCATGTTGAACTCGGCACGGATGCGGTGGCCCACTCCGCCCGTCTGGCACCACCGCGCGTACAAGCGGATGCTGCTGCCGCGGTCACTGGCCCGGATGATGGTGACCTCGGGCAGGCTGGTGCGCGGCGTACCGCCGGTGAGCACCCAGTGGATCCACGTGTAGTACGACCCCACGTGCGTGTAGGCCGTGGGCGTTGAGTTGTCGCACTCGTCGGGCCCGAATGAGACGAGGCCGATGACCTTGTTGTCGGTCTCCAGCGGCCCGCCGCTGTCGCCGTTGCAGGCCGACGGCTCAAGGCTCTGGGGCAATGTGGCGCAGATGGTCCCCCACGGGGCACCGAGGATGCGGCATGTCTCGGGAGTACTCACGCTCACGGCACCGGTCAGCAGGCTGGTACTGCCGTTGGGCGCCCCGGTGGCGATTCCCCAGCCGGCCACCCAGGCGCTGGCGGCGTACGTCCCCGTCAGACCCTGATTGACGTCGGGCGTGGCGGGTGCAGACGCCGATGGCGTGGCGAGATGCAATAGCGCGATGTCGTGTCCCCACCGCCCAGGCGAATAGAGGGGGTAGACGTCCACCCGATCCACGGCAATGCGCAGATCGGATGTGATGGACGCAAGCGACGACACTCCGGTGACCACCTGGATATCGCTCGGTAGCAAGCCGTAGGCGCAGTGCGCGGCGGTCATCACCCACTGGGCCTCAATCAGCACGCCCCCGCAGTACTGGGCCTGCTCGGGGTCGGCCGTGGCGCTTTTCAGCAGTGCGGTGGCGTACGGCCATGCCGCGGGATCCGCGAGCTGGCCACCGATCACCGCGTTGGCGGGCGATGTGCCGACGACCCACAGCATCGCTGCGGCCATGAACGCCACGAGGGCGCTGATCCAGCGGTTGAGTGGGGTGGGGCGTGCGGTCACGGCGAAAGGATATGCCTGAGTGGGTATGGGTGTCCTGGCCAAAGGTTTGGGCAGTGCATGCGCCCTGCCCGCCCACTGGGCGGGCAGGGCGGTGGTTCATGCGGCTGGCGCGCCTCTCACAGGCCATCGCGCCAGCCGCATCACGACCGTAGCGCTGACGCTTGCGTCAGTCGGGTGCGCGGTCGCGCAGGAACTGCACGAACGCGTCGCGCTCTTCATCCCTGATCGGTGCGGTGCCGTCGCTCCCTCGGAACTCGCCTCGTAACTGCACCGGATAGTCCTGAGCGCCAGCCAAGAGGCCGTCGAAACTGCCGATCCACACGATGGCGGCGTCTTTGCTCAGAATCTGCTGCAGGGCCGGAATAGTGAACTTCAGCGTCTCGGCACCCGCGCCGCCACCGGACACGATGCGCCCGCCGATGTTCGCGATGTTCTGGGCACGGATGGTGCTGTCGGGGTCAGCAGGATCTACGTTCCAGAGCGGGATCTCCATGGCCAACGCGCTCACCAGGGCATTTGCGTCGCTGAACCAGGTGATGACATCCACGCCCTCGGCGCGAGTGCCCTCAAAGGCCACCACGCGGGCACCCCACGGATTGGTAACGGGGTCGGCAACCGCCGCGCGACCAAGGCCGGTGCTGAGCCCCCCGGGAACGGGTGCGCTACCCATGTGATCTGTCTCCTCCGTCGGGGTGCATCGAGTGATCGTACCGATGCCCCGGCGCGCGCGCGTTGCCCTGTGCCGGGCAGGAGCCCGGGTTCACGGTGTCAACCACCGTCTGCGTGACCTGAGCGATCTGATCGTCCGAGAGTGACGACTGGCCGTCGGGCAGTTCGGACCGAAGGCCGCTTTCCGCACCGGCCACGAAGGCGTCTCGCGCCACACCGACGATGGCACCGATCTCAGCCGGGCTCATACCCATTGCGCGCTGAAGCCCCAACTGCGGCGCCTGGTGCCCATCGAGGCAGCCAGAGCATCTGCCCTCCCGTGCTGCTGCTGCTGCTCAAGGGGCGATGATCTCCGTTCGTACGGCGGCGCGCTGATCGTCGGCCTTCACTCCGGGGACAGACCCCACCCGGGGACAGACCCCACCCCGGGGACAGACCCCACCCCGGGGACAGACCCCACCTGGGGTCTGTCCCCATCGACCTACGACCTGCCACTGAGCAGGGGTTACGTGAAATGGGGTCTGTCCCCACCCGGGGTCTGTCCCCACCCGGGGTCTGTCCCCACCCGGGGTCTGTCCCCACCCGGGGTCTGTCCCCATCGACCGGTTGAGGCCACCTCGCCGGCCGGCTGGTTCCCTTCTCAAGAAAGTTGGCACCGGGTTTGATGCGCGTTTCCGACTCATCTGAGGCCGCGTGCCCGCGCCACGAACCACCCGTCAACGTTGTTGCAGAGCACCAGACGAGGGCCCTCGTGCGCGTAGGAGTAGATCGGCAGGCCCTGGTAGGTGACCTGGCGACGGCCATCGGGGCGCCGCACGGTGCTGAACTTGCCCTTGACGCCCTTGATTGTGGCGGGCACCCGCGCACGCTTCGAAACGATCAGGGGCGGCCACGCGCGGGCGCACGAGCCGGTGCAGCGCACCCGGCCACCGCGCTCGCGATTCCACCAGTAGAGCGCCTGGCCCGCACGGGTCACGAGGACCCGCCCGAATGTGCCGTCCTCGAACGTCGTCACGGAGCGGACAACGGGCGCGGGCGCTGCGGATGCCCCGGCGCCGAGGGGGGCGATGAGAAGGCCGCAGGCAAGGGCGGCGATCAGCAGGTGACGATGATGGGACACGGAAAGCCTCCTAGTCAGTGGTCCGGCGGAGGCGAGGCCGCGAACCTTGCGCGGGCCTCAACGAAAATGGGGACAGACCCCACCCGTTGATTACCCGTTGATTAGCGGTGAATGCCATCCACAATGCGGCTGGCGATGTCGTTCAACTGCGCGCCCATCAGGGTGGGTGCGTTCGCCGGCTTGTTTGCCTTGAGCGCGGCTACGACGGCGCTCACCAGATCGGTCTTCGACACGCCCTTCTGAGTCGCCAATTCTGCTGGTGTCGTACCCGACATCCGTGCCGTACGAAGCTGGCGAACGGTGATGCCCAGCGTGGATGCGACGGCGGTGCGCACGGCCGTGTGCGTGGCGTTGTTGCGGTTGCCACGTGGGCCCTGGGCGCGCATCCCGGACTCGTGGTCGGCGATGCGCGTCGCTTTCTTGGTGACCTGCGCATCGGTGCGGGCGGGCGCATTGGCCGGCTTACTGGCCTTGAGCGCGTTCGCGATGGTGCTCACCAGATCGGCCTTCGACACGTTCTTGCTGGCGGCGAACTGCGTCAGGCTCTGGCCGGTAACACGCGATGCCTTCATCTGTGCGTCGGTGACATTCAGGAGCTGCTGGACGGCGGCCTTCACGGCCGGGTTGTGGCGGTGCTGACGACCCTGCTCAGTCTGCGGGCGCTGCTGCTGCGTGGGTGTGGTGTCGGTCTGATTCGACGTTGCGGCGAACGCGTTGCCAACGACGGCACCGGTGAGAAGGGTGCCACCGGCGAGCAGTGCGGCGGTGATCTTGCGGCCCTGGTACCTCATGATGATCGGTCCCCTTGGCGCTGGTTGCGTGCAATGGGGACCATGGCGGGGCCGTGCAAGCGGTCGGTAAAGAACTTGTTTACTTTGTGTGAGGGTCGGTGGGAGGCGGAATCACCTGCGAATGGTGATGCGTGCACAGTTGGGAGCACTGAACTCGGCACCCGGCGCAGTCGACGCCACGCACCAGTACAGCGATGAGGGCGGGCGCCGTGGCACCCGCCACGTGAGTCGTTGCCCCCCAACAATGTTCCGACTCCCGTCTTCGACAGGTTCAGTCGTATGCCCGGCGCCACCCTGATGGAGTTTCGAATGCGAAATCCCATGTGCTGCTGCTACCCCTTCGCCAGTGGGTTGATCCAACGTATCTCGGGGAACCGTGCGAAGTCGCCATCGGCCGACACCACCTCAACGCCGTACTGAATGGCCAGCGCGGCCAGGTGCGCGTCGGGCATCAGGTCGCCGGTGATGCGGTGGCGCAGCACCAAGTCGGCCAGCACGGTGGCGTGGTCGTCGGTCTCGGTGGGTATCCACGTGGCGGGAGCATCAATCCACGCAGTCACCTGCGCCATGGCCTGCTCCGGCGTGAGCGCACGTGTCACCACTCGGGGGTTGGACGAGAGCCGGGCGAACGCGATGAGGCTGGCCCACGGCAGGCCGACCCGAGAGGGTCCATTCAATGCGGTCTCAAGCCATTGCGATGCAGCTTGATGTTCCGGAGCATCCGGGTTGCGCGAATACAGCAGGATGTTGACGTCGACGATCACCCGAGTTGCTCGCGCATACGGGCCTGCACTAGTTGAAAACGCTCGTCATCCATCTGGCCGAGCACTGCCCATGCGTCGTCAATAGGTACGAGGAATGGACCCATGGGCGAGGTCTCCTGCACAAAGCGCTTCTTGGGCGCCCGGGCATCGCGCTGTGCCCGCACCACGTCGTTCAGCACTTCGCTGAGCCCCTGCCCACGTTCCTTCTGCAGGTGGTCGAGGGCACGGACGACGTCCGGGTCGAGGGTGACGGTGGTGCGCATGCGGCCCACCTTGGCAGGCTTTCCCTTGGGCATGATCATCATGATGCCACAATATGTGCATCATGATGCATCAACCGAAACGTGTCAGTCATGCTCCCCTGCTCTGGCGCGCATTGCATGGTGACGTACGGTGCCCTCGTGCCCATCCGGAGGCCCGAACCGAGGAGGACACACACATGGGACGCGAAGACGCGACCTTCCTGTACGTCGGTGCGTACACCGACGAGGCCAACGCCCAGCTCGACTACGACGTGGTGAAGGATCTGCACGCCGGCGGCGTTATTGGTGGCTACGACGCCGCAATCATTCGCAAGGGTGACGACGGCAAGATTCACGTGAAGAAGGATGAGACCGCCACGCGCAAGGGCGCCTGGGGCGGCCTCGTGGTGGGTGCCGCGCTTGGCGTGCTGTTCCCGCCCAGCATCCTCGCCAGCGCTGCGGTTGGCGCACTCGCCGGTGGCGTTGGCGGCCACATCTTCAAGGGTCTTTCCCGCAAGGACGTCAAGGAGCTCGGCGAGTTCCTTGACGAGGGCGAGGTCGCCCTTCTCGTGGTGGGCAACTGGCAACTTGAGGAGGCCATCGACAAGGCCTTCGCCCACGCCGAGAAGCACATGGCGCGCGAGATCAAGGGCCTGGAGCGCCAGGCCATTGAGGCCGACTACGCCAAGGCGATGTCCGGCCAGGAGTAGGCCGCCGGGGCCGTATCCCAAGGGGGGCCGGGGGCACCCCCCGGCCCCCCTTGGGAAGTGAAGTTCAGGCGCCTCGCGTGGGTTGACTCAGGGGGACGCGGCCGCCCCTGTGGTCAGTCGGCCTTCGCACCCCGCCCGGGCAAGCCGAATGCCCGACGCCGCGCCGCATCCTGCATGCGCATCGGCAACCGGGCCAGAGTGGCCATCAGATGTGACTTCGACCCCGTGAGGTAGCGGGCCTTGGGCGTCTTGGCCTTAAGGGCGCCCACGATGACCGCGGCCACGCCCTCGGGCGCGCTGCCGGATGTCTGCACCTTGTACCCGCGGTCCATGGCGGTGCGGAACATGCCACCGTAAAGCGCCTCGTGGTCGGGGGTGAAGCCATCGATGAGGCGGTCAATACGCGCCTTGGTGGCTTCATCCGCACCGGTACTGATGAAGCCGGGCTCCACAAGGATGACGTCGATGCCCCAGGGCGCAAGTTCCTGGCGCAGGGTGCCACTGGCTGCGGCGATGGCCGACTTGGATGATGCCAAGGCGCCCATGAAGGGCACGGTGGTGCGATCGGCAACCGACCCCACGAACACGATATTCCCCCTTGCCATGCGCAAAAGGGGGATGAGGGGCTGGGTCAGTGCCATCTGGCCGAAGAAATCCACATCGAATGACAGCCGCAGGTCACTGAGCGGCATGGTCTCGAGCGGCCCCGGAATGCCGATGCCCGCAATGTTGGCAAGGGCGTCGAGCCCCGCGGTGCCCACGTGATCCGACACCCGCGCAACGGCCGCGTCGATGTCGTCCTGCTTGGTGATGTCCACCCGAATGCGCGTGAGCATCTCGTCGGTGGGGATCAGGCCACTGGCGGTTGGTGCGGCCGACCGGTCACCGGCCAGCACGTGGTACCCGGCCGCCAGCGCGGCTTCCATGGTGGCCTTGCCGATACCGGATGAGGTGCCGGTGATCAACACATGCTTGTGAGGGGGAGTCACGTGAACCTTTCTGGAGCAGACGACAGTAAAAGCCCAGCGACACCATTCTCTACCGACGACGCGTGCATCGCCTGATCCGTATCGAATGTGTGCCCCACCTCTTATGGGGACAGACCCCGGGTGGGGTCTGTCCCCATGCCCCCGCCCTGTGGCGGAGGGGTGCGGCATCTGATCCACGGGGTTACCCCGGCTTGACTGATTGCTGCCTACGGTTGGCCCGGTGGGATACCTGCCGCATCGAGCGAACGCGCACGTGGATGACGCCAAGCTCGGCTACTACATGGACGAGGCACGGCGCGCCGACACGGGCAGCAAGGTGGGGATCTTCCGCGGAATTCTTGGGTTCATGGACGGTGAATCCGCTCGTGCTGCGCTGGTGAGTCACGCACAGACCCATGAGGCGTTCGTGATGCGGCAGAACGAGCATGGCGTGATCTGGAATGTCATCGGCCCGATGTCCGGCCCCTCGGGCCGAACCACGATCATGCGGACCGGCTGGATAATTCACCATGGCAGTCGTACACCCGTGAACACGACTGCCTTTCGAGAGCGACCGGGGAGGGGCTAGCATCGAACACGTGATTACTGACTCGGACCTCTTTACTCAGGTTGTTGTCAATGGCGACCCCTACGCCCCCGACGGCACCGTCGGGCGGCTCATGAATGTCTTCGACGATTGCGTCGTGATTGAGACGTTGCCGGACGCCGCGAATCACGATGGGTGCGAGTGGCTCGTTGGGATTGAGTCGGTATCGCGCGCCGACGGCAAGGCCGCCGCCGCGTAGGGGGCTCCGGAGCCTGCGCACCTTCTGAGGTGTCATGAACCCCTCAGCCGAATCGCCCCCGATGCATATCTGACACACTCCCTGATGCATACGCGCGCCGTCGGCCCTTATCGCCGGCGGCATGGCATCGGGGGTGTCACGTGGAGGATCGACGGGTGAAACGGATGACGTTCAACGCAGACGCCGACCTGCTGCAGCGCGCCCAGCAGGTGCTGGGCACCGCAACGGCCACCGACACCATCAACCGGGCGCTGGCCCAGGTGGTGCAGGCCGAATCCCTCACGGGGTTTGCAGATCTGCCCCCGCTGGACATGACGCCAGAGATGCTGAGCGCGCTGCGCAAGCCCCGCACGTTCTGAGGCTGCTCGCCGACACCAGCGTGTGGACCTGGGCCGCACGCGATGCTGAGTTGCACACCGAACTGCTGGGCTTGATCAGAGAGAGGCGGGTGGTCACGTGTTACCCGGTCATGCTCGAACTCCTCTACTCAGCGCGTAGCAGCGACGACTACCGCGCCTGGCGTGGGGCGCTCGTCCAGCTGCACGTGTTTGCCATCGGCGACGCGCAGTGGGCGCGGGCGCTCGAGATCTACGACCTGCTCGCCGCGCAGGGGCCGAAGCACCAGCGGCAGGTGAGCCACGCCGAGCTGCTCATTGCAGTGGCCGCCGAGGCGGCCGGCGTGCCGGTGCTGCATTACGACGAGGACTACGACCGCATCACCTCGGTGAGTGGCATCGCCACGCAATGGGTGCGGCCGAGGGGCAGCCTGGGCTAGGCGAGCGACGCGGCCAAGTCGTCCCATGACGGTGCGTCGCGCCGGTGGTCGGCGAATGTGGCGATCACCTCAGGGTGCTGTCCACTCGCCGTCGACATCAACCGTGGGTCGGGCGTGATGCCCACCCGGGGCAGGTCGAGCCGGTCGGCGTCCCAGCAGGTGCCAATCAGCGGGTTGTCGCTCACCTGCCCGTGGTCGTGATGGCGTATGGCGTGGGCAAGCGTGGCCAGCATCTGAAGGCTCAGGCCCAGGGGCTCGTGGCCAATTGACTGCGCCAGCGCTGCCGCCCGTGGGCCGTGCTCGGGGTCGCGCCCGTCGTTCTCGCGCCGGCAGTCGTGGAGGATTGCAAAAAGCAGCACCGCATGCGGGTCGGCGCCCTCCCGCTGCGCCACAAATAGCCCGTTTTGTGCCACCCGCCGCCAGTGGGCGACGCCGTGGATGCCCTGACGCTGGCCGGCGGCGTCCAGCGCGGTGTGCAGCCACGCCTGCCTCATGCACCCGCTTGCTCGGGCAGCACGGTCACCGTGAGCGCCCTGAAGCCATTGCCCAGCACATCCGCCTGCATCCTTCGCGCCTGCGTCAGCATTCGGTCAACCACCGCGGGGTCGCGCGCCAGCAAGAGGTACCCCCGGGTGCCAAAGGCGATGAACCCCGGGCGGGCCATTTGCACGCCGGCCGAACGCATATCAGCCGCCAGCATGGGCACCAGCACGCTCCACGTCACCCTGCGCGCATGCTGGTAACACACCACCGCCTGGCCACGCTCGAGGTAGCCGCCAATCTCCGCATAGGTTGTGTACTTGCACCGCCACTTGCTTTGGGGGCCACGGCTGGCCACCTCAACGCCGTTGTCGGGGTCAAGAAACACCATGTCGGCACTCGCCGTTGCCGAGAGGGCCCGCGCATGCCAGGCCTCGCGCGCCGCCATTCGATCGGCCGTTGGCAACTCGCCGGTGGGGAGCGGCTCGTGAAAGAAGCGCGTGAGCGGCCCCACCATCTGGACGTCTTCCAGTAGGCCCACATGGCGCGCCTCCCGCTGCTCGCGGTTGAATACCTCAACGAACCGAGTGAGCAGGTCTTGGTCGAGCATGGCCCACTCATCCGGGGTCTCCAGATGCGGCAGAGCGTTGCCGTGCGCGTTCGTCTCGGCGTGCACCGTGAGGTACCAGTTGACCGCGAACGCCCGCTCGGGATCATTCGCGCTCAGCGTGCGCAGCAGCGCGTACTTAGTGAAGTCGCCCTCGTCGCCTGTGTAGTTGTGCCGCATCACGTAACTGAATCATCCGAACGGGCGAGGCGTCTTACGGGGACACTCATTCCCGCCACCTTGCAGGCGGCACCCAAGGTGGTCAACGGCTACACCATCAAGCAGCACACCACGTGCCGTGACGCAGTAATGCACCACCGTGATCTCCACGGCGCCGTGCTCCACCACGC
>Ga0105050_10002964_pt1 | contig 23870 bp, 23 predicted proteins | sample FRY01_FD_78088 | JGI IMG/M metagenome (GOLD analysis project Ga0105050, IMG submission 78088) | Freshwater microbial communities from Lake Fryxell liftoff mats and glacier meltwater in Antarctica - FRY-01 | ecosystem: Environmental > Aquatic > Freshwater > Ice > Glacier meltwater ...
GTTTCGGTGGATGAAAAAAATGAGCAGACTTGTGAATGAGGAAGCGAAACGGATTGGGGAGCAGTCGTTGACACATTGACATGTGTGCTATGTGGTTACGACGCATTTCCAAGAGAGAGAGCGTACTGGGCGCACCTGTATGGAAGAGAGAGAGATGAGAGTGATGTTATACGACCCATTTGAGGATGATGAGATGATCTCTGAGTTTATTAGTGAGTATGCTGACGACTACAGCCTGTGGCTCTTAGAGAAGGGCCTGCATCCGGACGACGACGCCCCAGACTATGAGATGAGTTACGTCGAGGCGAACGATGAGACGTTCGTGGATTTCAGCAAGACTGTGGACACGCCCCTGAAACGCAAGCGAGAGTTTGAGAGAGGCCTGCACCTGGTGAAGCCATGAGCCAAGCGGGAGTGAAGCGATGTTCGAATTGTTTCGCGGTGAAAGCAGTGGCCCAGTTCTATACGCGAAAAACGCACGACGGTTATCAGACTAGATGTAAAGCGTGTAATGCAGAAGTTGCGGCTGGATGTAGAGAGAGAAAAAAGAAGGCCCTGAAATGATTGGTGGCATTTGTCGGGCCAAGGAATAGAGTGAGGCCAGATAATTATTGACTAGACCCCTTAGTGTCAAGTTAAAACTTAATGTTCAAACATTGGTGGCAACTTGGTGGCAGTTTACCAAAGCAAACACATCACATTAATAAGGGGAGCTCTTCAGTATGGCGATACTCATCTATCTGCTTCGAGACAATGGTCAACACACTCATCCAACGTGGAGAGCTGCGAGCCTCAAAGAGCTGTTCGCAAATACGGAGCGATATACTGGGCTGATCGAGGAGCAAGAGAGATATAACGTCCACTATACTGTTGCGGACTGCCACGAGGGCAAGATCGAGGTTGATGGCAAGCTAAAGTCAAGGCAAATGATCAAGCAGGATTACTTGCCGTTTGATATAGACTACTGCGATGACACTACGAGAATAAGAGAGATCGTAGGTGTTATCTGCGAAGTGATGAAAGTGGCGCAAGAGAGAGTTCTTAGCATGTTCTCAGGCCATGGCGTTCATGTGCTGATAGAGCTAAGCGAGCCGATAACAGATAAGAGCTACTTTGAGAAGCATAAGACGGCGTACAAGATCGCATGCGCTCAGATAACGGGCGAGCTGTTTAAACGAGGCATTCAAGGCAAAGCCGACGAGAGTGTGCTGGGTAATGCCCGCATGCTCCGCGTGCCCCGCACGATCAACCGTAAGCCTGGCAAGCCGGACGTGGTGACTGAGACGATTAACGCCAGCAGTGAGCCATATGCGATAGACCTGAACGTTATGTTTCAGGTGGATGGCGAAGGGTACTTGCCTAAGGACTTCATGCGCAAGTGGCCCACACCTGATGCGGTGGCGGTGCTTCAGGGCTGCGGGTATTTGAGAGACTGTGAAGAGAGAGCCTCTACGCTATCAGAGCCTGAGTGGTATACGGAAGTGGGCATCATCGCAAGGCTACCGAACGGGCCTTCTCTGGTGCATGAGAGATCACGCAAGCATCCGGCATATAGCCTCGAGGCCACAGAGGCTAAGATAAAGCAGGCGGTGCTTGCATCTGGCCCTGCCACGTGCGAGCGGATAGCGAAAACGTATGAGGCATGCGCCAAATGTCCTCACTATGGCAAGGTAACGAGCCCTATTCAGATTGCTGGGCAAGAGCATATTGCAACGGAGAAAATGGGTTTTCATCATCCTGGTGAGAAGCTTGGTAAGCCTGGGAGGCCCGACGTTGAGGGACTTAGGCGCTATTTTGAGAGGCATAATGCCTACAAGGTTATTGACGGATCTGACCATGTCTACTCGTACAACGGTAAATATTGGGAGCCGGTCACAAGCACAAGGCTTAATGAGTTTTCTTACAAGAATTTTAACCCGAAGCCAGTGAGCTCTATTACAAAAGAATTTATTAAAGCTATTGAATCAACGAATATCGCATCTAAAGGATGGCTTGACGAAACAGTAGAGAGAAAAGTTAACTTCCCAAATGGCGTCTTAGATCTAGAGACAAGAAAATTCCTTCCACATTCGCCCGATTTTGGATTCACAGGGATATTGCCATATGATTATGACCCTGAAGCAAAGGCCCCTATGTTTGAAGTATTCCTAGATCAGGTGCTTATGGGGGATCAGGGGTTAAAAAACCTGATTCTTGAATTTATGGGTTATTCCATATCTGGTCAGAAAAATAGATTGCATAAGGCTCTTATTTTACTAGGTGACGGAGCTAATGGTAAGTCAACACTACTTGAATTATGGAGTTCTTTACTGGGCCCTGATTTCGTATCGTCCGTTAATCTGGATGAGTTAAAGAACACACAATTTAAAGCCATGCTAATAGGCAAATATGTCAATATATCAGAAGAGACCCCCAGAAGAGCCTTATTGGAGTCAAGCCATTTCAAAGACATGGTGTCAGGTAAACAGATTACATCTAAGAGCATTTGGGAAAAGCCAGTAACTAGGCCTTGCCGTGCTAAATTCGTATTCGCATGTAACGAGCTACCTCCCGCAAGTGATGCGACCGATGGGTTTAGTCGTAGACTGCTGATTATACCATTTAAATTTACAGTGAAAGAAAAAGATATGGACATTCATCTTGATGAAAAGCTATTAAATGAGAGGTCTGGTATCCTTAACATGTGCCTAGATGCTTATGATAGATTGGTGAAGCAAAATGGATTCTCAGAGTCTGTGGCAGCAAAAAGAGAGCTGGAGGAATACATGGAAACAGTGGATGATATAAAATATTTCATAGATCAAAACGTGGAGATCTTGCCACTAGATGCGCCGCAAACAGTTAAGCTGTCAGACCTTTACACTGCTTATTCCGATGAATCGAAGTCATCGAATAAATACCCCAAAGCTAAAGATAGGTTTAGTAAACACTTAAGGAAAGTTATTCCGGCTTATGAGCAAAGGTATTTTCGGCCACGAGAATCAAGCGGTACAAGAAGCATTTATTTAAAGGGTTTAAGGTTAAGTCATACGATCACTCATAGCTACACTGTGATTAATGGAGAGAAGTCTTGGTAGAAGAAAAAGATCTCTGGGAGCACCAGAAGCGCTGCATACACGCGGCGACAGAACAAAAGGATCTAGCTCTATTCCTAGACGCTGGCGTTGGTAAGACGGCAATAGCTATTAACATACTAAGGAACCATTTCAGAATAAGTAAGACCGTTAAGTCTACACTTATCTTAGCCCCCATTGTCGTATTGAAACAGTGGAAGGATGAGTTTGCTAAATTCTCCAATATTCCGCAGCATCAGATATTTGTCTGCTATGGGACTGGGGCTAAGCGCACGGATCAGATCAAAGATGCCATCGCATCCACACTTGGTGATTGCATCATCATCACTAACTACGAGACCATCCTCATGACTCCTGCTATCTTGGAGCTGTTAAACTGGCGACCTGAGATATTCATCCTAGATGAAAGCCACAGATGTAAAAGCCCCACATCTAAGCGTTCACGCAAAGCCATGATGATAGCTGACAGGGCCAAACATAAGTATCTGCTCACTGGCACCCCCATGACAAACAGCCCGATGGATATTTATTCCCAATACCGGATTATGGATGGAGGCGAAACGTTTGGGGATAACTTCTACGTCTTTAGATCTATTTGGTTTGATAACATCATGGCCAACACTAGGGCCACCTTCCCCAAGTTCGTTATGAAACCTGGAAAGGTGGAAGAAATGAACCGCCTCATTTACAAGAAAGCGATGCGTGCTGTGAAGTCAGAATGCTTGGATCTACCGCCATTAATCAAAACGAAAATCGAAGTGCCGTTATCACAAGAGCAAAAACGCCTCTATAACGAAATGCGTATGCACTTTATCACCTACGTCGACTCGGACCATAGTGACCAGCCGCAGGCCGTTATCGCAAGTCAGGCTATGGTGAAAGCCCTGCGTATGCAGCAGATCGTAACGGGCTTTGTGAAAACAGAAGAGGGCGAGACGATAAGGGTTAAGGACAACCCCAGGATCAAAGCGCTTAAGGAGCTCCTGGAGGATCTATGCATCGGCCATAAGGTCATCGTCTGGAACACGTTCAAGGAGAACTACGCCCAGGTTCGCGACGTGTGTAAGGAGCTAAAGCTCGAGTATGCTGAGCTCCATGGCGACATCACCGATAAGCAAGGACAGGTCGAAAGCTTCAGGAATGACCCTAAGGTCAGAGTCATGATAGCACACCCGCAAGCTGGCGGCATCGGCGTTAACCTGGTGGAAGCAAGCTATATGATCTATTACTCTAAGGGGTTTAACCTAGAGCAGGACATCCAGTCTGAGGCGCGTAATTTCAGAGCCGGCTCTGAGCGGCACGACAAGATCACACGCATTGACCTGGTGTCTCCTGGCACCATAGACGAGCTCGTGAACGCGGCTCTTGAGAACAAGCAGAATATCATCGAAAACATAATGTCACTAAGGAATCAGCTTGACTTAGATATATAATGTGCTATCTCTTTATCTATAAAAGGAGAAAGCATTTATGAATGATGTATTGAAAGAGTTCACCGACGCCACCCCAAAAACCGAGATATCCGTTAGCGAGTTCGACGAGCTCGTGGTGAAGCTTCGAGGCCTGCGCGACCGGAAGGACGCCATGTCTGCTGAGGCTAAGCTGTTAAACGAAGAGATCGAAGTGCAGGAGGCTAAAATCTTAAATTGTCTTAAACTCTCTGGCAAAGATCGCTGGGAAGTACCAGGTGCTGGTATGGCATATCGCTATAATAAGCTGGAGGTTAAGTTCCCCACCGACTTCACAGAAAGGCGTAAGCTGGCCGGCTGGGTTCGCGAACGTTACGGTGACGAGATGGTAACCAAACTGTTCACGGTGAACTATCAGGCGCTTAACTCTTTCTTTAAAGAGGAATACACCAAGGCTGCTGAGACTGGAGCTCTCGAGGTGTTTAAGATCGACGGGCTGGACGCACCGACGAGCCGTGAGACGATTGGGTTCAGAAGAAAGTAGTTGTATTATTTATCAATTAAGAGGTATATAGACCATGCAAGCAAGCACAGTTAAAGAAAAAAAAGGACAAAAACGAATGCAAACAAACCAAGTGGTTCCCAAAGCCTCCGCTCCGATTGGGTCTCATACCCCAATGTCGGAGTGGGGCAAGGCGGAAGTGCCATCGAATATGTTCCTAATCCCCAAGGTTCTAGTCATGCAGCTCACATCAGAGCTGGTGAAAAATAACAAGGCCCTCTTCGGTGACTTCGTATCTAGTATGGACGAAGCGAAGATCGGCTCTTGCACAGACCCTTTGGAAATCGTTCCAATCTACATGAATTTCATGTGGTGTGAGTACGATATCGTTAAGAACAAAAAAGAGTTCAAGCAGATAGTCCCGCTAACTCCGCTCAACCAGAACCTCCCGCGTAAGTATAAGAACGCTGACGGGTCTCCTGGTGAACGTGATGAACTAGCTCAGCTGTATTGCCTACTTCCCAAGCTGATCAAAGAGGGCAAAGGCTCAATGCCTTACGTTCTGTCATTCAGGTCGACCTCGATGATCGCAGGACGCAAGATCTCAACCCAGATGTATTGCTACAACCCAGACATGGGCAGATCGCCGGCGTCTCGGGCCTTTGACATTATAGGTACCCGAAAAGATGGTGACAAAGGCTCTTGGATTCAGCTCGATGCGAAACCCACACGGGACGCGTCTGTGGCCGAAGAGCAAGAAGCATTGAAGTGGTATAAGATTATAATCGCAGGACAAACGAAAGTGGAGCACGATGAACACAGTGAAAATTCAAGACAAGAAAAAGAAGTTTCAGACTATTAGCAGCCTTCTCTCTGGGCTACATGCCAGAGTTAATAAAGAAGCAATTATCTATGTGCGAACAACCGAGGCGAATAAAAGGACCTTGGAAAAGATCGCAATGGATCACGGCACCACGGTAACAGCCGTTGTCGAGATGCTCATTCAAAGGCTTCGTACAGAAAAATGATCCACCAAAATGGTAGGGCTAAACTAACTGGGTTAATACCCCATATAGCGGAGCTCTACCTAAAGGGCCCTTACCGCTGGTGCAGCGAGATAGTAAAGCTCACAGCCTCTAGAAAAGCCCCACTCTCCATCATCATACTTCCTGAGTGTTGCCTGACGCCTAAAGAACGGGCACTACGCAAGCTCCTCCTGGGAGAGAAGTGATGTCACGGCAATCGGAGGGGCGGCTTAAAGCTAGAGTTAAGAAAATCCTAGACAAGATCCCGCACTCGTACTGGATATGCACAATCCCACAGTTCCATGTGGGGATCCCTGATCTTCTCGGATGGATCCACGGCCAAGCGTTCGCCATCGAGCTGAAGTTCGGTAAAGGCAAGACATCAAGAAAGCAAGATTATGAGATTGATCGAGCGCAGAACGCTGGCGCACAAACATTTGTTGCGAATGAGACAAATATTGATATCCTAATAGAAACGTTAGCGACTTATTCCAATGAAAGGGGGAAATTCAATGAAAGCAAAAAAAGCGAAACCTTCAAAGAAAGCAAAACCAGTTAAAAAGAAATATTAAAAGTTTTTGGCGGGTAGGGTAATTCCCCTTGAGGCCATCAAGGATGCTTGCAGCGACAGGCATTGCCCGTCAACTAGAGGCACTGTATGAAAGAGAGTGATATCGAAATAGCTATTAAGTTCCTTGGAATCGTGGCGCTCGCCGGCCTTGTGATGATCCTATTTAACGTTTTAAGATAATGTAAGATAATACTTAACACCATCTACTAAGCATACACAGAACCGCTCTAGGTTTTTCAGCATCAGCTCACAGTCTCTGGTGTTCGACCCGAAGAACGGCTCGATCAGTATGTTAGGACACTTCAGGCTGTAAACGCTGGAAAAACCCCTCTCTTCAGGAGCTATCAGTGTCTTCACCCCGCGATTACCCTTGTCCCTACCAAGCCCTTTGCACATTGCCTCCTGGATTACCCCAGCGAATGCAGCAGACCTTGGCGCACATAGCGTCTCTGTGCCGTATGCGTTCGGGTCCGTAGCCGCATTGAAATGGAGCTCCATGGACATATCCGGTTTCCATAGACTGATGTAGTGGTATGCCTCTCTGATGGTCATGTTGTCTCTGAAGTATATCGTGGTCTCGAACTCAGGGCCAAGCATAGTGGATAGGTGTTCAGCAAGCGCGGTGTTGAACTTATACTCGTACATCCCAACAGGCTCTACAGCCCAAGCTCCTGGGGATAAGGATGTGTGACCTACTACTAAAGATACCTTCACGTTCTGGGCCATGAGGCCCCCTTCCCTAGGTGTTACGACCCCAGCGTCCTTGCCGGCGCCCATGGCTCTATCATTTTGCCATGTTACCAATGGAAAAACCGAGTAAAAAGGACGCCATGACACCCATCACGACAAACGAGGTCTCTTGCCAAGGCTTAAGTTCTGGGCACGGATTGTTTAAACACGCTTGCAGTGCGACTTTGGTGTCCGCCAGGTCGAGCTTACACGTCTCGCATGCGATGACGTAAGGCTTAAGGTCACGAACGGTCAGGTTTTCGGCCGGCGATAACCTCGAGAATGTCATCGTCAGACAGAGAGTCAATAAGAACAGCCTCTTCTCTGTTCTTGCGGTACTTCTCCTCAAGGCCGATTTCAATGATCCGTGTCTCAAGCGCACGCCTCCCTCTATTACCCCAAGCATACCCCAAACTCAGGCCAACAATGCCAGCAGATAAACCTCTGAAGAGCTCGGCGATGTCCATTATTTCTTCTGTACGTTGAACATGGAGAGATACTTAACATAAGGCATGATCTTATTAATCCCGTAAATAACTGGTGCCATGTACCCTGGAATGCTTAGTAGCTTCTCAATGCTAGCACACGCCTTGGAGACTCCGATCAGGAATACAGACACAGCCGTTAGCATCGCGGTGATAAAGCCCGCCCACTTGCTAGCCTCCACAACGATAGGACCTACCATGGGGATGTCGTACGCCCAAGTCATGACAGATAACAGCCAATCAGGAGGAAAGAACAGGTCCGCTGATCCGTCCTGAGCTAAGAGAACTTGCGGCGCCAAAAAGAAAACTAAAATAAAGTATTTCATGGTTTCCCCCCAATGAGTTTATTTAAAACTTCCCTAGTTTTATCGACATTGTCAAAAACATGTTCGCTAAACTTTTTTAAGATCTCGAACTTCATATCCAAAGCTCTGATCTGATCGGACATGGTGCCCTGCTTATCAAGGATTTTTCCTTGCTCGAATTTAAGGTCCACCATCTTCTCGTCTAAGTGTTTAAACCTAAGCGCTTGAGCCTCTTCCATATGCTTGTTTGCTTGATCGATCTTCTGTTTAAACATACCCACCGTGACCATTAAGATCACGGCGTTAAAGATGCTCGGCGCAAAATCGCTAAGCATCTTCTCGGTCATTTGACAGGGAATCTGTAGATAAGAAACTGGGATGAAACGGTAGCGTTGTCTATCCGCGCTGTACCAGCCGCAGATAAACACTGGATCTTAAATGTCTTAGCGCTGGTGGTCTCCACGATGAACCTGCCGTTAAGATTCAACCCTGATACAGCAGCTGCTCCAGAATCCACGCGATAACCCGTTTGAGCGCCAACAGTTCCAAGCTCATCGATAATGCGGCAAGCACCAGACTCGCTGTTACTGGCCTCACTTATAGTTCCGTTAAATATGACCAAGTAATCGCCGGGCAGTGCGGCCGCTAGGACTGCGTGCGGCACTTTGGTGCTAGGCGCTGTGACAGTGCCCGATACTGATGGTACTGGACAGTCCGTGTCCGCTGCGAAGTCAGCGAAAGTGGCAGCGTTGCGCGTCCATTGACAGCTAGTGGTAGCTGCATACTTCAGACTTCCTGCGAACTCTGCCCCTCCTAAGTAGTTCGCAGACTGGGCCTCACCAAGGTAGCAGTCGTCGATGTATATATTCGGCTCATTGGAGGATATTGCCGTTAGCCTTAGCGAGAGTGATCCTGTCGATGGCATCACGAACGGCTCCGTCGATACCCGTACGTACAGCACCGCTGTGGAGATGGCTTTAGTCACACCCACTGTCGTCGATCCGTCATATGCTGATAGCGTCTGCGTACAAGCGCCAAGGCTTCCGCATTTCACCTTGCAAGACGCGATGCCTAGCTGGTTATATAGCCCCGCTGGTATGGCGATGGCCGTTGACGTTAGCGTCTGAGCCGCACTCGACGGATCCCAGCTGCCAGCACCCACACCCCTACCCACGTTTGCGAACGTGGTGTTCCGAGCGTACGTGCCACCGCTTGCTGTCCAGCTAGCAGTGTTCGTCTCCCAGTCGGGATTCTTGAGGATGTTCTGCATCCCGAAAAAGCCCCTGAGGTTAGTACCCTCCAGGATCTTTGAAGAACTTTGAGCAAATAACAAGCAAGAGCCCAATAATACTAAACCAAAAAAAACATTGCGCAATCTCATCGTACCCCTCCATTAGAGTCCGTTTCTGTATGTCTCTATCCAAGCTGTGCCGTCCCACATAAGCCCGAGCACGCCGCCAGCACCTAGTGTAATATCACCGTTCAGCTCCAGCGCACTCGCTACGTTCGTAAGCCCTACCGTGCTCGTATCCGAGCGCCCAACGAGCACCATCTCCTGACCTACGATCGTACCTGCGGTGATCGCAGGTGTCGCGGTTACGGTCACCGCTCCGTCAGAGCCTTGTATGAACACCACCTGGCGCCAGAGCCCTGCTGTGGGCACGATGCCAGTGCCTGCGACGATGTCATTCGGGGCAGCTCTCGAGCCTGAGGCCGTAAGCCCACCGTCGACGACCTTCTCCAGACCGCTCGAGTTCACAGTGTATGGGCGCGAGTCGCTCTTCGTGTATATGCTAGTGTTACCTGCCGTCGGCGTGGGAGGAGCCGACCCCTTGTTCACCAGCTCAAGATACTGGAACGGTCCGGTGAGCACCTGCGCTGCGAAGCCGGATATCTCCTCAGCTGTGTAGTTCTCAAGGCCTGTGCCGGCTGCGTTCCATCCCAGATACGTACCAAACTCAGGCTCAGCAAGGCTAATCGGGTCTGTTACCTGCTCCGTGATCTGCATGACAGGCGCTCTAGCTATACGCTCGTCAAGCTGCTGGATCATCCCCACGATACGGTCCAAGTGAGTCTCTAGCGTCTCAGGCACGAAGTCAGCGTTGTTCTGTAAGTCTAACGCTTGCTCCAGAGTAAGGCTTCGAGCTATCACCACTCTGTCCGTTGCTGACGGGGCTGTCACGAACACGACGTTAGAGCCAACGATCGTGTAATGGCTCGTGAGCGTCTTTAGCGTCTGCGTGACAGGTGTGCCTGACGTATCTCGGATATACACCTGGGTCTCCAGGTCCGAGTCGTAGAGAACGTCGAAAGGGATAGCGAACGTCAGATTAGATCCGTTGCCACTATACGTCTGCTTGACTACTAGATTGCTTACTGACATTTGGTATCCCCCCTAAGAGATCTTAAGTTACTTTTTTTCTTCCACCATGGGGCTATCTAGAAAATCACCCAACCGTCCAGATAGCAGTGTGCTGTTCCACACTAGAGCGCTTCGCTCTTTGAGCCATATACGATCTTCATCGGATAACTCTATGTGGCAGTGACTGAATATCTTTAGCCCTAGTTTGTATTTCTTGGATTTACCTTTGAAATCATCTTTATCCTCCTCAAGATCCGTCACCGCCAATGTTTGGAGCATCATCTGGTAAGTGTAGTCACAGTCTTTCTTATCCTCATCCTTAGAGAGGATAGGCTTACCTTTAAAATCTAAAACGGACTTTGTTAAATCAAATTTCATCTCGCTCTCCTGTTTATGTTAGTTTATCAATTTCAATTTGTTTTTCTGCTTTTTCGATTGCGAGCTTATTTAAAGCTTCCTGCTTTTCCGTGTCAAGCCTAGCCTCTTGCCCGTCTAGAGTTCTTATTTTATCTTGCAAATATAGTTTGTATTTCTCTTTAGCCGCACCAGACACATCCCCATAAACGAGATCAGTCACCCACTCTGTTAATAAAACCGTACTGAAATTTCCGTTCTCATCTTGAAAGGTCGCCGCGATAAATTCTCTTACATTTGATTGTTCTATTTCTGTAGGCATTTATGTTCTCCTTAAAAATAACGTAACGAGTGCGTCGTTACCTGTTGGCGTAAATGCTGAAGTAACTGTTTCAAGTGAAAGATAGTCTCCCGCTGCGAAAGTAACTGGCGTAGAAAATAACAGATAGAACCGCCTAACATTTGTTCCATCGATAACAACTGTATTAGTTGCATCTGCTGTCCCGTTGAGTAGATACCTTGCAGTACATGTTCCGGCGGTTCTATTAGCACTGTGGCCCATCGACATTGCGTAGATAATTCCAGCAAACGGCATTGGCATTTCACAAGTGGCTAGGCCAGCCAATGATAATGTAACTGTCGCCGTCCCGCTAACGGTTCCAGTGCTTCCTTGAAGCTGCATTCCTGCAACGTTTCCCCACGCAACATCGGTTGCTGAAGAATCCATAACTAGTGCTTGGTAAGCAGTACCCTTAGCAAGTCTCGTCCATTTGGCAGTCCCGCTTTGCCCTGTTATCACATCACCGCGAGCAACGGTCCCTGCGGCTGTATCCGTGTGTACTGAGCCGTCAAGTAAATCGTTTCCAGAACCAGAGACTGTAGTCCAAGATAGAACTCCAGATCCGTCTGTCTTTAAAACCTGATTCGCTGTCCCGTCATCAACAGGCAGAGTTAAAGTGTAAGTGCCAGTGATACCTGTCGGGGCTTTGATTTTAGCCAAGCTAGCATTAGACGAATTAGCAAAGTGTAATTCTCCCGTCGTAGTTGAAGCTAATCCTAAAACAGCGTTGCCAACAACTTCTAACTTCTCAGTTGGTTGAACAGGCGAAGCATCACCAATTCTAAGACCGCCTTGCATGAATGATTTGCCAGTGCCGGTGAAGTATAGATTCCATTTAGCTGCACCGGAGGCCATGTCGCTCCAAAACCCAAATTCATTTGTGATTGTTGGCTTGGTGCCCGTACTAGGGGATATGTATTGAAAACCAATGTAATTTGTAACCGTAGCGCCAGAGGCAACGGGTTCATAACTCCTAAAATGACTCAAGCTTGTGATTGTCACACCAGTTGCAAAATCTGTAGCAAAAAACGGAGTAGAGAAAGTGCCAAAGCCGACAACTACAGGTGCGGTTATAGTCGCCGCTCCAGTTTTTTGAATCCTTGGGGTAGACGAATAACCAATTAAAAACCCAGGCGTAGATGTTCCTGTCGCTGCAGTAGTGTCAAATGAAGGAATTGAATCAAAGCCAGCATAGTAAGTAATTAGGTCAGTTAAGTTCGCAACGGTGTGAACATACTTTGGAGTTGCCTTAAATGCGGGAGCACCAGATAAAATCTGCGCAACGGAAACGTTGATAGTTGGGTTGTGTGTGTAGCCTGTATAAAAATTAATCTGCAATCCGGAAGTGATCGTATTAGTTAGGTTGATAAACTGTTCATTCATGACACCGCCAGCAGAACCAACGGCTGTGAAATTTTCAGAGAACTTTATTCTGTGTTTTATATTTATTGATCCTGTAACGGTGTCTACGTAAGCCGTGTCGTTGGCGTAGATATTTAAGTTGTCGGTATTAGCAGTACCGCCAGATAAGCCGCCAAGTAATGTCGCAACGTTTGAGGTTTTATTAAAAGTAAATCCTGAATCATCAGCAAGGACTGGCCCCGTATCGACAAATAAAACTCTTGTGGCAGTGCCCGATGTAACCGTTGACCCTATAGCTATCGAAGCACCCGCAGGAGCCGCACTTGTCCAAGTGGTTCCGTTACTTGTTAGTAAATTACCTGAAGATCCGGGGGCTACAAATTGAACCGCACTTGTTCCGTTACCTAAGATGACATTGTTCAAAGTTAATGTTGAAGCGGCGGTCCCGCCACGACTTACCGAAAGCTGCGCTTCAGATGCCATTACACCTGAGGAGTTGTTAACAACAACGTGGTTATTTGAGCCGTTAGCAAGTTTTGTCCTGCTAATAAATGCTGTAGCTGAAACGTCTGCGTCCACAATACTTAAAGCCAAGTTTAACTTCGAGTAAGCAATTGCGGCGCTGGCACTAACATCCGCATTTACAATACTTAAAGCCAAGTTTAACTTCGAGTAAGCAATTGCGGCGCTGGCACTAACATCCGCATTTACAATAAGTGATGATGAAAATAAGCCACCACTACTTGAGTGAACGATTCCTAAACCTAAACCTGATAGTGTAAGTCCCGTGAAAGTAGGGCTTGAACCAGTTCCGATGCTCTGGACAGTTCCGATTGTAACTGCTCCAGTTGCGCCCGAGACGGTTGTTTGGTTAGCAGTTGCAATGAGAGATGTAACGCCTGTGTTTGATATAGTAACCGCGCCAGTCGCGCCTGAAACTCCAATACCTGTTCCTGCGATTGCACTTGTCACCCCCGTGTTCGCCAGCGCGATGGTCCCAGCCCCGAATGTTACGCTTAACCCAGTGCCGCCAGATAGAGTGGCGAACTCGTTAGCTGTGGCCCCAGCATTTGCCTTAATAAGCTGATTTGCAGTACCGTTAGCAATCTTAGTGATTGCGATAGCTGCGCTCGCTGCGATATCCGCATTTACTAAAGACCCTGCAATAATATCAGCGGTCAGGCTTGGCGTACCGTCCACATATATGAGCGACACCTTGGTGGAGTTAGCCACCATCGCGCCTACTGCGTCTTGTGCCTGCTCGTCCGTGTATCCGCCAGATAAATCAATGGTGAGAGTGTTTAAACCGTCGTTGTATGTGAGTGCGATCCCAGTGCCGGCAACAAGGAGGGATGCTACTCTGTCATCAACGCGCTCGTCTGTGTAGTAGAGGTTTGTTCCCTCTGTAAGATTTGTCGTTGTCTTTAATGCAAAGTCCGTGTTGAACCTGGATGTTGTGTAGTAGAAATTAGTAGATCCCTCAGTAAGATCATCGGTGTCCTTAAGTGCAAATGAGGTATTGAATCTCGTTTCTGTGTAGTAGAAATTAACCACACCCTCTGGCAGATCGTCAGTCGTGGATATCGGAGAGCCTCCACCACTTATAGTATCGATGTCTAGCTGGAGCTCCTCAAGAGCTGCCTGTACATCTGAGCTAGCCAGGTTTCCCGCTGGTACCACACTAATATCGCTAGCATCGTGAGCGTCACTAGAGTTAACGTGATTAGCCAGGTTAGTTTGTGCTGTCGTGAACTGGCCCTGTATGCTCGAACTAACTCCAGATACGTATCCAAGCTCGGTTGCTGTAACGGCTGATGTGACAATTTTTCCAGACGGACTTGTGACGAGTGCAAATTCACCTCCCAGTGCCGACACTCCAAAGAACAGATCTATGTTCGTTTGCAGCTCGTTAAGTGCTGTTTGTACGTTAGTGGCTATCAGATTACCCGATGGAGCATTGCTTATAGTAGAGGCATCGTGCGCGTCCACCGTATCGTTAAGGTGAGCGGCGAGGTCTGCTGTGATATCGGCTGTGACCTCATCAAACGTGTAGAGCACTACCTGAGTGGCGTCATCGTTCCACCCGATCACAGTCGATGGGATCGGCTCACCATAGTTGAACCCGTTAGCTGGCACTTGCTCGGATATGTGCGCGATAGGCGCTCTGTCCGCGCGCTCACTCACCTGCTGGATCATGGCGACCAGCATATCCAGGTGGAGCTCCTGGGTCTCAGGGACGAAATCGGCGTTGTTCTGAAGATCCAGCGTCTGTTTTAAGTCTAAGGCTCTGGAGATCACCACCTGTTCGTCAGTGGTAGGGATCACGTTCATGATGACGTTATCACCTACTATGGTGTAGTTCGTGCTGATCACTTGCAGTGTCTGAGTGACAGGGTCTACGGTAAGGTCGCGCTTATGGACGACGACCTCTGATGATGCATCGTCGATGACGGTGAACGGGATAGCGAACGTGGCGGTGACCCCGTTGCCGTTATAGGTAGCCTTCACAGTCTCATTGGTGAACGCCATTTATTTCCCGTATTGCTTCTTAAGCTGCCTGAGTTCTTTTCTTGTGCCGTATCCTGGGTCATTAGCCTCGTAGGCATTCTCCCAAACCGCTTTGTCTAAAGCCCACTTTGTATAGAACAGGTTACCACCCGGTGTGTTCCTAGCTGTCCATTTCAGTGTTCGCTGGATCGCCAGCTGCTCCTGACGTGAGAGATCCTTGTCGGAATCGAACCGTGCATAGATGTCAACTAGATCCAAGGCCTCACCGAACACTGGGCCTGCTAGATTCTTGGAAATCTGATAGCTTGATTTATACGCACCGAACAGGTAGTCTCCGTAAAGGCCGCCAGCCCCTCCTCGTACAAATGCCTGCGCTGCGTTTTCAAGAGTGGTGAAGTCAATGCGAGGGTCATTCCCCTCTGTGATCTTCTTCAGCATCATAGCCACACCGCCAAGTACAGTCGCTCCGCTCATGAACTCCGCCATGCCACGGATATCACCCTTACCCTTCATAGCGTCCATGAATCCCTCAGCCGCTTTTTCCGGGTCACTGCTTGCTATCCGAGATAGCAGCTTATGTGTGGACATGGGAACGCTCTTAAGCTGCGCGAACATGCGCCGTGACTGTGACCATGGGTCATCAGCCGTACCAGCGCCCAGCAGTGTGGTGCGTGTCCTAACGCCAGGCTGGAGCAGTGCCACGTCGACGTTGTCGTTGATGTAGTTACGGTAGCTCATCTCTAAGTTGTAGAGGTATTTCTCTGGAGTTGGTTTGAACTTCTGATCTGCGAACTTCACGTTAATGACCTGCTGTACAAGGTTCCTGTCGACTTTCTGTATAGCCTCAGCCGTCATCATCTTACGCCCTTCGTAGGTCTCCGTTGCTCCAGTGAGAACGAGCCAGTCACGATGGTCAATGTCGAAAGTGCCAAGTGCTGCTTGTAAGCGCTTCGGGATAGCATTGTAGCCCTTAGTGGAATGCTCGCCCAGCTCTTCGCCGAACGATATTGCCATAGCTAGCTTTGACTTATTGGTGTGCCACTCCATGCCGTTAATTTTAAAGAAGAACCTCTGGGCCTTGGATATCGCGCCCGCCGCTCCGTCTGTGTACATCATGTCCGTGTAGAGGAATCCTAGGTGGTCACTCAGCAGGATCCCCATCTTACCAGCGAACGCCTTTTTGGTCTCAGCGCTCATGGGATCTGCGTAGTTCTTAACGAGCTTGAGCATTCCTTCCATGATGTTGCCACCGAAGTTAGCTCGGTAGATCGATGAAGCTCCCACCCAGTCGGGAAACGAGGATATGAGAGCCTTACCTAACTTAGACATGGATTGCAGGGACCTAGCGCTAGCTCCTACTTTAGCTACCATGGAGTCAGAGCCGCTGTTATTGATCCCCAGAAGGTTATTGTAGTTATTTCGGATTTTGTTAGCTTGCCCCTCTTGAATGTCAAAGCGCTTGATTAGAGACTCTATCGTAGCCTTGGGATTGGTCCCGAACTTCATGATCAGGCCCACCTTACGTGAATCCGAGTTCACACCAGAGACAAGCGTATCGAGGATATTACCTTTACCAAACTGAGTGTTATACTCGGCAAAACTTGCCCCGTCTTTGAAATGTAGCTTACGAGCGGTAGTGAACTGATTACCCAGTTTGGACTGTTTATATATATTATCTAAGTTATCGGACGTGGGGCCCGACGGCTCAATGCCATATCTCTCTTTAGTGATACTCTCGTAGGTGTGCTCCATAGCCTTAACAGACTCTGGGCTATCAGGGTTCCCATCCTTGAATGTCTTCTCAGGGTCGAGCTTGTCCTTAATAAACGAGTACCACTCAGTGAAGGATACTTTTCTTATCTTGTCAGCACTATGGGTCTGGTCGATGAACCCATGTATCTCACCTAGTGGTAAGCCAACACTGCGTTTGGCATTAAGGAGCTCTTTATTCACAGCAGCTAGATGCTTAGCAATCAATCTAGCCTCTTGTGATATGTGGATAGTGGGAGGCGTCTTGTTAGCTTCGGAGAACATATGCTCTGCTATCTCAGCATCAAGCTTACCCGACTTGAATAGTTCCAAGTGTGTGGCATCGAGCCCTTTGATCATATCATGGAGCTTATTGCGCAAGGATACGCCGAACATCTCAGCTGAGTTACGTCCGCCTTTTTTAATCGTGTCACTACCACCAAGTGTCGTGAGTACGCCCTCTGCTTTGTCTTTAAACGAGTCGACCTGAACGATGAGCTTGTTTTTCTTAACAGCGTTAGTGGCCCGCTCCAAAGCCTCAGCCTTGGTTAATTTTTTTAGCTGCTCACGCTGCTGCTGGAGACGCGTCGGGAGCTCGCTCATTTTGCCTGTTTTCTCAAGCAGTGTTGCCACGTCGTCAAGATCGTTTAGCATGCTATCGATGAATTTATCTGGAACGTCAGGGTAACTCTTCTTAATCTCTTTTCTACAATCAGCCATTAGTTACCACTCCAGCATTTCTCAACAGCTTTGGATAACTCCAAGAACGCGTCGGCCTTCTCGTTATAGTCGATTATGTCTTTTGCCTCTTTGGCGGAGATCTCATCTAGTAGGCCGGCGTCATGCGCCTGTTTCAGATCAGCGACAGCCTGATCGGCCTCACGTGCAAGCTCCTGCCCCCTAACCTCTGGGATCTGCGGGTTCTCCAGGTTGTCTGCTACAGCCTTGGCAGCGTCCGGGTTATGATCGAGGTCAGACGCTGGTGATTCCTGCTCTGCTTTAATCTTAGCAAGCTCATCAGGTGTGGGGTTACGCACCAGCTCTGGGTTAACCTCATGCTGTTTAATAACCTCGAGGTCAGCATGGTCGAAGATGACCAGACCGTTATGTGGCGAGTGGTCAACGCCTGCTACCTTGTCGACGGTGAAGCTATATCCCTTAATCCCCTGCTCTTTAGCTTTGGCGGCAACGGCATCGAGGAAATCCTGCTCGTCTACACCAGTAAGCTCTAGGAAATCGTTTATCGTTTTGTCTATGCTCTTTGGAGTCTCGGGCATCTCGAATTTAACCCCCATGTCGTCAGCTACCTGCTGGAGGATCGGGGTCATCCGGTGCTCTGGTGTGATCGGAGCGTTCAGGTTCTCGATGTCGAGCCCCTCTTTCACCTTAACCTCTACGTGGGATCCCATGGAGCCATCACCGTTAGCACGCACAGCTCCTGCGTTCGTTACAGCTGGGTTGTCGGAGATCTCTACGCCTGGGCCTCTATAGTCGAATACCTTAGCAGATACCCCGCTGATATCGCTAGATGAGTTAGCAATCGGGACGTATAGCTGCTTAGTGGGAGCCTCCACTGACGGGTCTGTTATAGGAGCGAAGTGGTAGCCGGTTTGGTCATGCGGGATGTCGGTCATCTTAACACCAGCCTCATGCACATGCTGCGCAGTGGGCGCCTTATCCATAAACTGCTGGCCAGTGGTGGAGTCGTCCACTATCTTGAAATGCTGATCACCTATACCACGGTACCAGTTCAGAGTTCTACCGCCAACGCCCTTAACACCTGCGAACGCCAGAGCTCCGATAGCTGAGTTATACAGCACGTCGCCAGCTGTGTACTCACGCCCTTCAGCCTGAGCCGCTGGGGCTACCAGTGACATCTCGGTGGCGATGTTGCCGATGAAACCCTCGGCTGCGTCCTTAGCCACCTCTTGAGCGATGGTCTTACGCGCTAAACCCTGGGATATGCCCAGCTCCACCGAGCGCGCAGCCTCAGCTGCTGTAAGCCGGCCAGCTCCGAACACTGTCCTAGCTACCGCTGTCTTAGCAACAGCTTTGCCGATAGCAGTCTTGGCTAAGAACCCGATACCAAAGCCTGTCGCAATACCAGCGCCAATCTCGAGCGGGTCTGTCATGCTGGCGACAGCGCCCATACCGAAATCAAGGATAGTCCCTTTTAACCCCTGCGGACCCAGTGAACGCGCCACTTGCAGCTCTTGATATTTGGCATTACGGTTAGCTAACTCAGTAGCCACTAGCCGCGACTTGCCCTCTGTGAAATTCATCCCTGGGTATTCTTTGTTTAGCTGTTCTGGAGAAAGCTTCTCGTCATTGGCTGACTGAGACTCTAGCATTTTGATCTGTATCTGGCGCCGGGCTGCATAAGTAGCAGTGTCCCAGTTCATCAGGTCGTAGCTCGCTATAGCCGCAGTGAACCCGCTAACGTCCGCCGCAAGCGTGTCGGTGAAATAACCGTCGTCACGATTCGTTGGCGCTAAGGGGTTAGTAACGATGCTCACTCGACAACCTTCTTTTGTAGAAGGGGACTATTACTGCCAGGAGAAAAATGCAGCAGATTAATTTCCACCAGCTCATGCAGATTAATTTTCACCAGCTCATCAGGTACTGAACTTACCTTAAGGCGAATAGGCTTATACATGGGCGTTCCATCAGGCATCTGACCAGCGTTAGCAGGGACAGCCCTAGATATTCCATCAGTACCCTTGGCCTTTAGCTCCAGGTACTGGCTGTCATGTGAGAGCGTCCACCTGGCGTTTGTCGTTATAGCGTTCATGTGCAGATCTTGGTTTCGATCGGGCATGTACGGGTCGAATTGCTTGATATAACCAGGAGAAACGGACCTGGCTAAGAAATCGTCCATCGTTTGCTTTTCTACCTTCATAGCATTCTTGGGAAACGCGATATTGCTCTTACCACCAGTGGTGACCACATAGTTGTTGTCGATGATCGTCTGCTTAGCTATCGCGATGGCTTTCTTTGGAGCAAGGTTAGGATCACTGAGCGATAGCTTCGATGCCTCAAGTACAACCTGCTCTTGGATAGCAGAGCCAGAGGAGAACTCGGAGGTGTTCTGTGTATTCACAGCATCGGTGAACCCTTGACTAGCAATAGCGGCAAGCATCTCGAGCTCCTTAGAAGCAGCGTCACCGAAGCGATCTTTGAAAGCCTCCATATTAGCCTTACCGTTTTTGATATTATCAAGAACAGACCTGCGCGATTCAGCTGTGTCCACTTGAGCTAAGACGTAAACACCCTTAAGATCTTTGTTATCAATGGCGACCTCAGAGAGCATCTGGCCTGCACGCTTGCCATAAGTATTAATAAACTTATCTAGAGTTACTTTCAGTACGTCAACCTCTGGAGACTTCGCTGCCTGAGAGATAGCAGATCCGATACCGTCGCTCTGAGACTTAGTAGTAGTCCTGAACTTAGCGCCCGTTCGCTGAGCCTCAGACTCTGCCTCGCTTAGGAAGGCCTCCATATCAGCTGGTGAGTTGTACGACTTATCTGCAAGCATTTTGACTTTCTCTGATGATTTCGTTGTAGATAGCAAGCCATCTTTTTGGCGCTCTTCGGTGATATCGTTAATAGCCTTGCCGGCGATGTATTTAATCTTAGCCCGAGCTTCGGGATTCCATGATGGGTTCTTATCCTCTTTGAATACATCAAGTTTACCGTACTCGGCAGTTGGCAGCTTCACCGCCTCTTGCACCGAATAGCCAGCTTCCCTTGTAGCCTTAAGCTCATCGAGCTTGCGCTTGCGGATATCAGGCATGTCGTCAAGCGCTGGAGTGCTGGCGATCTGCGCATACACAGATCGGAACTGTGCCTCGTTTACTTTTCCATGGAGAGATTGGTAGGAGAAATCCTCAGCGCTGTTTTCGATGTTGATGAAATCTTTTTTCGCCTTTTGCTTAATATTAGATTCGAAATACTTTAGCAGCTCGCCGCGTTTGTTAGGCCCCAGATCCTTAGTAGGACCCTCGCCTGATTTTAGCAGGTCAACGCCTTTTTTAAAATCCTCTGTATTGGATAGATGAGTGAAATATCCTAGAGCTCTTGTCTGGTTATATTTTCGAAGCTCTCCTGCTTTTTCCCCAGGCTCATAGTTGACGTTGTCGGAGTTTATTTTCTCAGATGCCGTATGCACCATAAGCCCATAATCATCTAAGTTACCACTGGTGATCAGCGTGTTCGCATCCTGCTCGGACATCTGCTCGTCACGATCCCTTGTAATCTTGGAAGACTGGAGCTTCTCCCATGAGTCCGCACGGTGAAGTGAGCTGATCTGGTAGTTGTCGACAGTCTGCTTGTATAAATCCTTAGCTAGCTGATTGGGCGCGTTCTGTAGAGCCGCGTTCTGCTTATCGTCCCAGCTCTGAGCAACCTCTTTAGAATATCCGTCGACACCCTTACCATCGCGCTGGCGCTGCTCTTTAATAAGCTGCTCTTGGCTCACCATAGACGTGTAGTCCTTATGGCTGGTCTCGTAGGCATAGTCTCGGGCTTTGTTCGTCTCACGCACTTGGCGCAGGTTCTCTACACTACCGCCAAGCTCAACGAGAGTGTCGCCTAGTTTGTCTATCGTCTTAAGCTTCTCGGAGGCTGCTTGGCCCCCTACGAAATTAGATACACTAGTGTCACCAGATATCGTGCCGACTCTCTCTGATATGGGTATTCGTGGCATTACACCTTACTCCTCTCGCGGGACGCGCTTAGATTTGTTAGAGATGAGGCGCCGCCAAGGCCTTTTGTGATAGCTGCTAGCCCAGCATTCTGCTTGTATTGTGCCGACTCGTCTGCGTAGATGCTCGCTTGAGCCTCGAGCTGGCCGGCTTTGAAGCTAGCTTCACGCTGCATGATCGCGATCTCCTCGCCGAACTGAGCACGTGTCTGCTCTAAGCGCTGAAGCGGAGATCCCTTAATATCCACACCGCCTCTGGCGTATGCGGACTTCTGCTTTTCTTCAAGCAATGCCCCCTGCCTTTGAAGAGCCTTGGTGTTAATCCGGGCACGCTCCATGATCTCTTGAGCCTCGAGCCTGTTTAAACCTGCTTTACGAGCAGCAAGATCAGCGTCGCTCTGAGCCCCCTTATAGGCCGAGTACATACTCAAGCCTGTTCCCGCTACTATGAGCGCCGCAGCCATTACCTGGCCCTCGCATATAAGATGAAATCCTGGCCCTCAGAGCCGTAGTTCTTAAGACGCCCTTCGGGCATTAGCCCCAAAGCCTCGAACCAGCGCTTAAGAGCCTTTGAATCGTTCGGTGCATACGCCTGCATCCTGCGAATATCCAGCTTGGCCCATACAGCCTCAAGCAGAGCGCGGCATGCCTTGACGACATCGCGTGCATAATTATGCACAAGCTCGCCCATCAGAGCCCAGAGTTCCCACACCCCAGGATAGACGAAGTAACCACCCAATACAGCGATTGGCGTATCGCCAACCATGAGCGTATAGGCGATGGTCTCAGGATGCCTTATCGCAGCTATACAACGAGCTTTGATGGTTTCGTCAGTACCATAGATAGACTTAGGAGTGATCACCTCGATATCGCCGATTCTAGCGAACACTATATCAACCTTCATTCGTCACCCCAGTCACAGCAATGCCAGTCACATCAAGCGGAAATGGCTTATCGTTCACGATAACCACCGTTGACTCCCTGGTGTAATTGCCTCTGAATATTTGATCTTTAATCCCCCGATAAAAGGGCGTTGCATCCCCCATGGGGATGTCGTTAGGTCTGAATATAATGTCTTCAAGATTATCCACGTTGCGCCCGAACTTACAGAACACAGCTCGGGAAAACCGGATCACTGCTCTCTCAATAGTTTTTGTTTGGTGTAGACCTGATCCGATGACGGAGCCAGCGTCGATGAAAATAGGCTCGATTATCTGTCGATAGGGTAGGCCCACGACAACAAAAGAAGCAGCGCTAAGAATATCCAGCTCTCCATCAGCATCGATTACAAACTGCCCCTCGTACTTCCCGTCAGCTATCACGTCCACAGTTTGGCCGATTAAGTGCTTTAGCCCTGTGAAGTTAGTCGCTGGAGATACACTAAACCGAACGACCTGTGAGTCGCAATAGTTTAAATGTGCGTTCATATCGAACGACTCACTAGCAGGATCTGTTCTGAAATACTGAGCCTCTATGCGCTCAAAGTAATATGCCGTAGCCCCATTGATGGTTCTCTGAACTAAGGCGTACACACCGTCACTGGTACCATCCTCGATAGGCGCTGTGCAGATAGATAGAACCTTCGGCGGCTCGTCATCAAGATCACCGCCAAGCTTATGAAAGTGCCATGCTAGCATCTGCGATGAGCGATCCCTGGTGCAGCCGAACAGGCTCCCGTTAGAGTCAATGAACCAGAACGTCGATGCATTCCCCCCTTGGTATTGCATCTGCAGAATCTCTGGGACTATTTGAGTCTCTCTAATCTCAAGGGACCTGTCGAGCATGTGGTCGGCGAGCAGTGACAGGTTGTCAGGACGAAACGAGTCCTCTTGGAAATTGAACACAAACTCTCGAAGCGTTCTCCCATCACGATCAACGAAGTAGATCGCGTTCCCCACTTTTTGTGCTTGTATGTAGCTGGAGCCCACCTCGGACTCTGATCTGAAATCAACGTTATCTGTTCCAAAGGAAGCCGTAGGATCAGGGGCTGAGCCAATGATCTCTTTACCGCGAGTTCCAATGTTTAAGTTCGTGCCGGCGATCATCCAGTTTATCTCAGAGCCGTCACCAGCAGTGATCGTCAGCGCGTACGGGGCCGTGTCTCCACTGCCGCCATCGAACTGCTGGATATCACCCGTCTCGGATCCCCATATCGTGTCAGGGAACGCGGCACTTCCGCCGTAGACGGCTCTGCCTTGGTGGAACGCTATCGTGCGCGGCCATCCCCTGGCGTTAGACCAGTAGCTCTCTTGCCAGTTAGCAGACGCGGACGCAGAGCCAAGGGTCGTAGTGACTCTAGCTGTCGCCGTAGTTCCATTTGTAACTGCGGTGATCTCGAAGAATCCGCCACTGCTTAGCTTGAACATCGCGCCAACATGGGCAGCGACGAAGAA
>Ga0105050_10002969_pt1 | contig 23850 bp, 21 predicted proteins | sample FRY01_FD_78088 | JGI IMG/M metagenome (GOLD analysis project Ga0105050, IMG submission 78088) | Freshwater microbial communities from Lake Fryxell liftoff mats and glacier meltwater in Antarctica - FRY-01 | ecosystem: Environmental > Aquatic > Freshwater > Ice > Glacier meltwater ...
AAAATCCATCTCTAAACTGAAAGTGACTTCCAACCTTGATGTTTTCGCTCAAAAATGCCGTCATTTGCTGATGCAAACTCGGTTTTGAGCGGGTTTGTACCCACAGATTCTGAGGAAGAGCCCATTTTTTGGATAATGGAAGCGTTAAGGAGAGAATCTACCGGTCGCGGCAGCCCAATTGTAGTATCCATAAATTCCCTGCTGCGAGTGAGACTGGTTATCGCGTTTAAGGATCTCTTGAAAATGCTGGCGTGTGGAACGATCCCAACGAGAAGGCTCTAGTTCACAGGGAGCAAAGGGATGGTCTAAGTACTTGCTATAAAGGGGGGTGCCTTGATGATCCTTGAATTTTAGAAACAGTGCGACCGCGGGGTTGCCGTTTGCATAGGGGCACTCGGACAGTTCACCGATTTGGCGGAAACCCATAACTCGTTTATAGAGTCTCGCATGTTTCGGGTGCGTAACGGCCAGAATACCATCAATATCGCGAGATACGGCAACTTGAGCGACAAGCCGTCCGAGGTGTGCGAAGGTCTCGATGAAGCGGATTTCTGAACTGCGTCGATCCGCCAAGCAACCGATTTCCGCAAGCCGCAAACCTTGATCTCGCAACCCCTTTACTTCGACCGGATACATCGATTCCATTGGCAAACCGAGGTATCCGTCACCAAACATTGAAAGTGTGGACGTGACAACACCTTCTGACTTGGCAACCATGACTTCGCTGGTGGGCAAAAGATGATGCGGCGTGAGACGCAAACCACTAAGTTTCTCGCCAACCAATCCGGCTTCGAAATAGGAGTGGAACACGAGCTGGAAGGCGGAGGTCAAATCTTGTCGGGTGCGAGCTAAACCAAACTCTAGCGTACTTTCGAGCACGCTCGTTACGCGACTCGTACTAACGAGTGTTTTAGTCATTGGGAGTTCTCAGATAAGAATGATAAGGTCCGAAAAAGGCAGAGCCTCTTTGGGTAGCAATTCCATTAGAAATTCCCCCGGAATCTAACTGACTGCTAACTGAACACTACTTCGCAATCGAACACTCAACTTGAATGATCGAGTCAGAAATAGCTTGCGTGCACCGTAAGGTAGTACGCCTTTAACGGTCGTTTCGGTTAGATCCGGGGCTCACCAGAACTGCTAGGCTTGCGTTTTGCCTCTGTTTGCTTATTCTTCCCAGCCCTTAACCGCGGATGAGATGCTGCGGATTGCAGTCGAAAGACCAACGAACTTACACGCATGGAGCAAGCTCACATGGTAGATGACACCACCAGCAAAGATTCCAACGGCGATATCGCTGAAGACGCAAAGCCAACCATCAATATCGATGCCAATGTTGAAATCGTCATTGACCCGGAATCGATCGACGAAGATGGCTACGTAAGCCTTTGGAGTGCGGCCTCAGCGACGATGGGGGCCGACTTGGCGCGAACACGAGCCCTTGCGAGCCGCTTTTTGGGATTTCTCTGCAAGCACCAATGCGATTTCGTGGTTGCGAGCTCATCCGACGCAAAATATCTCGACGAGCGATTCGAACGAGACAACTCACTGCTATACAGCTGGACCGTTGATAGCGAGAATGTCGACGTCGTGTCGCAGCATGCCTATGTGCCGGCCGAAGGTTTAAAACAATTCCTCAAAAAACGAAAATTCAGCGCGGCATCCAACTACAGCCCCAAGCGAGCCGATCGCGTGAAATGGTTTACGGATGAATGGTGCGTTGGCTAGGAAAAGTTGATCGTGATGCTTGTTCAGATAAATACCGTACGACCACTCCGAGGCTTAAGAGTGTTGATTCTCGGCCTCTTGGCTTATTCAGGGCTCATTGGCTGCATTGCACAGCCAACTTTCGCGCCTGGCCCCAGCGATCCCGACGCTCCGGTTGGATTCTTGAAAACAGAATCTGGCTTGAAGTATCGGGTCTTGCGGAAGTCAGATGGCCCAAAGCCCACCGTATCCAGCAGAGTCATGGTGCATTACGTCGGAACACTTGATGACGGGACAGAATTTGATAGCTCGTATCGACGCGGGGATCCGGCAAGCTTTTCGTTAAGTGGCGTTGTGCCTGGATGGACCGAGGGCCTCCAGTTGGTAGGTGAAGGCGGCATGATTGAACTGGAGATCCCCTCTCACCTTGGCTATGGTCCGCAAGGGATGGCGGGTGCGATTCCACCAAACGCCACGCTCCACTTCACTGTCGAACTTCTTGAAGTTCAATAAAGTCGTCTGGGGATGCTAACTGGTGAAGCTCCGACCCAAGCGGTCGGTCCGCGGTCATTCCTAATCTCTCTTTAGGGATCGTGGCGACAGTCAACGCCGCTAATGATTGTCTTCATCGGAATCCTCAATGCTTGGCATCGGTGGATCTTCAGGTGCACGTTTTCGCAATTTTCGCTGCAGACTGCGTCGATGAATTCCCAATCGCCGTGCGGCTTCGCTGATATTACCACCGCAATCCGCGAGCACACGGTGAATATGCTCCCATTCTGTGCGAGCCAGCGAAGGCGCTGGAAACTCGACAACGGACTGCATCGTATTTGGTGCGTCGCCGCGAATGAATTGGCAAAGAATGTCGTCCGCGTCCGCTGGCTTGCTTAAGAAGTTAACCGCGCCCATTCGAACGGCGTCGATTGATGCGGGGATACTGCCAAACCCGCTCAGCATGATGATTCGAGTTTCTGGTCGAATCTGAAGCAACTTGCCGAGCAACTCCAATCCACTTCTGCCCGGCATTCGGAGATCCAATACCGCCAACTCTGTTGGGCGTCGCGTAAAGACGTCGACCGCCTCATCAAAACTTGCCGCGGTTTCGACACGAAAACCTCGCTGCTCAAACGCAATCGATAAACGGTCGCGGAGAATCAACGTATCATCGACGACCAGAATGCTTTCTGCGCCGACGGCGCGACAGTTGTAGACGACGGGATTGGCTTGGCTTCCGTTACTCATCACATTGCTCGTTAGATTTGCCTCGACGATTGTTGAGACTTTGGAGTTGATTGTAGTCTGCTGGTTAGGCCCTGCGTCAGTCGGGCAAACATCTCAATGGGCCTGGCGGATCGGGGGACAGGGGCGGGTCGGAGGTCCGAGGTTAATTGAGGGACAGGGCAGCACGACGATGGCTTCGGTGCCTACGCCCGGCACGCTCTCAAACTTCAATCCACCACCCAACCGCGTGACGACATTGCGAGTGAGGAACAAACCCAGTCCCATGCCGCGGCCCGGCTCCTTGGTCGTAAAAAATGGTTCACCGGCTCGCCCCAATTCTTCGTTGGTCATCCCACGTCCACTATCTCGGATGTGCAGCTCTAATTGGCCACCGGCGAGACAAGCGTCAAGCGTGACTCGACCTGCGCTGCCACCGGCGTCAAGTCCGTTGTGAATCAAATTGCGAATCGCCTGCGCCACCGCTTCCTGCGGCAACCATAACGACTGTTGCTCAACCGCGTCTGGCCCATCGGTGACATCAACGCGGTCAGGATCGCGTACTCCTTCGAGTGCGCAGTCGATCAACTCGCCAACGGTGGTGTGATTCCACTGGCTTATCATCGAATCGCCTGCGGCCCCACGCATTCGGCGAAGAATCTGTTTGCACATCTCCAGCTGGTGATCAATGAGTCTTAAATCTTCGCGAACCGAGGCCGGAGTTTCGCAACCCTGCAAGTGTCGATCGAGTTCACGGGCGATCACGTCGATCGTTGATAGCGGTGTTGCTAATTCATGAGCCGCACCGGCCGCAAGCGTCGTCAGCCCTTCAAGACGAAGCGTTTGTGCATGACTTGACTGTGTTTCACGAAGTTGCCTTTCGCTCCGGGTCAATTCGGCGGCGGTTCGTGTTACGAAGTAAGTCACGACGCTAGCGCACGTCGCATAAGCCACAAACAATCCCAAAGAATAGAGAGCCGATCCGGGACGTGATTCGCTCCTTCCAAAGCCTTCGATGGGATAAGACCCGACAATCAAAAGGCCGCTGCCGGCAACGGCCATCGCCGCTAATACCCAAGCCCATCGCGGCTGCAAAATCACTCCGCCGACAGCAAGATTGACGAAGTAAAAAAGACTGAACGGGTTATCGATTCCGCCGGCGAGATAAAGCATCACGGTCAGCGTCACGAGATCCACCATCATCAGAGCAGTCGCCATCCGGTCAGCCTCGGCGATTTCAAGATGCCCCGCATCGCCCGGCTGTTTTGAATGGTTAACGCTTCGCAGCCAAACGGCGTAGACGCCATTCGTCACCGCGGTGATGGCAATCAACGCGAGAAGCGGAGACAGCGGAATCTGCACACCCGCGATGAAATCAGCAACCACGACGGTGGCCAATTGTCCGAACACGGCGAACCATCGCAACCGCAATAGCGACGCGCTTGTACCTAAATGTGCAGGCGCAATGAACGGCAGCGAATATGGATTCATCCAAACACTTCACTTCCGATAATGACGAGCCATCACGACTGTTCTCGCTTGGCTAACTCGTCTCGCAATTGCGCGGCCAACTCGTAACGCTCCTGCTCAACCGCTTCGGCAAGTCGTTCCAGCAGCGTTCGGCCGACGGAGTATTCCGTTCGAAGACTTTCGCGGAGCTCGGTAAGCCTGACCACCAACTCATCTTCATCGAAGTGCTCTTCAGCCCCATGACGATTGAAAAATTGGCGAATGATCTCTAACCCCGAGCTAATCGCTTCGACTGCGTCTTCGGCGCCCGTCTCATCAAGCTTGGCAAGCGCTTCCGCTTGTGTTCGATGAAAGAGAACAAAAGGACGATATTGCTCGTGCGAGCCCGTCCAATCCTCGTCGGGACTCATTTTGTCACTCACGTCCATGAGACGCAGGGTGTGATCTGCATCCATCACGGCTCGTTGGTAATATTGCAACCGAAGCCAACAAATCCGGCGGTGGTAAAACTGCATGAACTCGCGATCGACTTCGCCGCATTCGCCTTCATCAAGCTTTCGCTCCGGGTCGGTCAACAGAACGCCCTGCAGGTAATCAAGATAGGTTTCGCACCCGTTGGGTTGGGCGCCGTCAGGTCGGCCGGTCGTTTCCATCTGCAGCACGCCCATATCGACGCGCATTTGAATGATGTCACGACCATCCCGCCCCTTCACCATTCGAGAGTTGAGCGTGTTGGGATCGAAAACCCATTGGGACAGCAAATGGTCAAGATGCTGGGGTCGCTTCATGAATCCGTCAAATCACTTGGGAACAAAATTTCGGCGGGAGTCCTGAACAAAGTCGTTATCAGGGCTCTCCTCCCCAGTATAACCGCGGATGCCCGATCGAGAAGGTTCTGTCGCGGTTACGTTTCAAACGGCACAATGATTCCACTTCATCGACTCAAAACACAGGAAATCACTCGTTATTGGGCGTCCGTCGGCCACTTTTTTTGTCCGCCTGGCGGCGTTTATCATCCACGCGACGTCTTTGGCTGGCACGACTGGGAGCCGTTTTCTTTCGAATCACGGGGGGCGTCGCGCAGTCCAACAGAATTTCAACCAGTCTTAAACGACAATCAGCCATATTACGTGGCTGATCTCGGTATCGATCGCTGTGCAAAATCAACTCGCCTTCCCGAGAGATACGGTTGCCATACTTCGCCCAAAGGCGGTTTCTCCAGCCCGGGGGAAGCAGCGGTTGGTCGTCAACATGCCAACGAAGCATTACTTTGCTACTAACTTTGTTGACATTCTGGCCACCCGGACCTCCACTGCGTGAAAAGCTGGCGTGCAATTGAGAAGCGGGAATAATGAGTCGGTTATTGACGTGCAAGTTTTCCATAATCAATCAGCTATCGCCATCGAACGTGTTGCGAATCATGAACTCTCTCCACGGAATATTTCTTGTGAACCGGATGATAACGCTGATTGCACTGGTTTCGGTCACCACAATGGTCGGCTGCAGTAAAGTTCCCCCATCCATTCCGCTTGATCATTCGAGAGCAGCAGAGCCGGAAGGGTTCGGACCTCACCAAAGTCGCCCTACCGGCGCAGCCACTCTGATCAGCCGCCCCCTGACTGAAACCGAGTCCCCCGAAGCTTCGTCACCATCGCTTTGGACGCGAACTCTCGGAAATGACTGGCCACGATTCCTAGGACCTACGTTCGACGGTAAATCAGCGGAATCAGGGATTCGAAGTGATTGGAACGGTGGCAAACTGCGAACCGTTTGGTCAATGCCCGTCGGCACCAGCTACGGAATCGGCGCCGTTGCGAGCGGACGCTATTTCCAGCACGAGCGAGTCGGGGAGTTCGAAAGAGTTCGTGCCGTAAGGGCCGAAACCGGTGAAGAGCTCTGGGTCAGCGATGCAGCCGTCGAATACTCGGACATGTACGGATATAACAATGGCCCCCGCGACACGCCTGCTGTCGATGGAAACGATGTTTTCACCTTCGGCGTGGCAGGACGACTTAGCAGCCATGACACCATCACCGGCAAATTAAAATGGTCGGTCGATACGAACACTCAGTACGGCGTTGTGCAAAATTTCTTTGGTGTGGGCAGTTCACCGCTCGTTCTCGGCAATGCCGTCATCGTGATGGTCGGCGGAAGCCCGAAGGAAGATGCCGCCATCGCACCGGGACAGCTTGACCGCGTATCACCTAACAATAGCGCACTGGTCGCATTTGATCGGCTTACCGGAAAGGAACTTTGGAAAACGGGCAATGACCTAGCAAGCTACAGCAGCCCACGACCGATGACCGTTAACGGAAAAACAATCGTTGTCTTACTTGCTCGCGATGGCATCATCGCCGTGGAGCCGCAAGCAGGGACAACTTTGTGGCAATATCGTTATCGTGCTGATATCGTGGAGAGCGTCAATGGAATGGTGCCAGTCGTCATCGGCAATCGAATCTTTGTAAGTAATTGTTATGGTGTTGGTTCGGTGCTGTTTGAGATCAGCGATGACGGATACGAGGTCGTTTGGCAAGATACGGATAATCGACGCGAGCAAACGTTTCGCGGCCACTGGGCAACACCGATTGCCGTCGGTGATTTTATTTATGGTTGCAGCGGACGCAACGAACCAGACAGCGATCTCCGGTGCGTCAATTGGCTCACAGGAAAGCTCGCTTGGTCAGATCGACGCCGATCGCGAACCAGTGTCATGTATGTCGAGGACCACTTCATCGTCCTGGATGAGAGCGGTGAGATGCAGCTCATCCGTGCCGATCCACGACAACTGTCGCTCGTCGCTTCCATTGATTTGCACGAGGACGAAGCGGATCGCCCCGCTCTGGGCCGGCCATACTGGGCCGCCCCCATCCTCAGCCATGGTTTACTTTACGTTCGAGGTAGCGAACGAGTGGTTTGCTTGGAATTGATGAAAGACTTAAACCAAGTGAAGGACTAAGAGCCTAAGAGCCTCGATAGGTTGAATAGCCAAACGCAGCAAGCAAAAGCGGTACGTGATAGTGGGCTCGAGACTCCGTCACTACAAAGTCGACCGCAACCGATGGATAAAAAACGTCTTCCTGCCCAACGCTTTCGAAGTAAGCCTTGGTCGCAAAATGGAGCCGGTAGATACCTGGCTTAACATTTCCAGGCGGCAATAAGTCGGTCAATCGTCCGTTTAAATTGGTCTCCCCCTCAGCGAGGTGGTGAATGCTTTCTTCCGTAACTTTCTGCAAACGAACGCGGATTCCGACCGCGGGCGTCCCACGTTGCAAATCCAACACATGAGTTGTGATTGGGCTAGTCATGCTTCGATTCCCCATTTGCCGATGCGCAGATGTGTTATTTTTCGTTGTTCATCGGCCGCAATTTTGATTTCTGTCTGGCGATCATTCTGCAAACGCAACTGCAGCATGGCCAACATCTCACGTGCTGATTTTCCTGTCGCACAAACGATAAAAATAAATCCGAACTTCTCCTCATAAGCCGCGTTTCCTTTAGCCAATGCAAAAAGTGTTGCTTCACCGACATCAACGGCACCGGCTTGCTCTCCCGCAGACCATTCACGGTTTCCGGAAAACTTCATTCGCAATGAATCGATGTCTCCGATCTTTGGATGGTGCTCGAACGCTTCCAACCAATCCGCCTGAGTCAAATTTTCAAAAACAACATCCGCTGCGATGTGGAGTGACGCGCGGTCGTCGAACGGACACAACCGCGCGATCGATTCGCACCACGCTTTGGATCCGCAGCATCGCAGCATCTCGTTGACCACCGCGGAAGCATCCATCGATCTTAAACGCTTCAAGACAGCGTCTTCCTCTCTCATGATCGACCCTCGCGCCCTCGTCCGTTGACGAGTCTGCCATGACCAACACTGGCCAGTTCACCTCGCACAAAGGTCTTCAACACCAAACCTCGCACCGTCCGTCCGTGATAGGGTGTGACTTTGTGTCGATGCATGAGCTGCGCACCATCGATAACCCATTCTTGCTTGTCATCGAAAACCACAAAATCAGCTCGCTCACCCACCGAAATCGAACGACTTAAACCAAGTAACTTTGCCGGTTCAGCGCTCATCCATCTAACAACATCGCAAAGCTCAAAGCCCCGCTTGGATGCCTCTTCCCAAACCGCGGGCAAACCGACTTGCAAGCTGCTAATTCCTCCCCAGGCTTGATCAAATCGCCCTTCATCAAGCGATTTCATCGAGGGAGGGCAGGGGGAATGATCGGACGCGATCAAGTCGATCACGCCATCAGCGAGCGCATCCCACAATGCTTGACGATTTGCTTCCTCGCGGATTGGTGGCGCGCACTTGAACATCGTTGCTCCCTCCGGAATTTGCTCCGCGGAGAACACAAGGTAGTGAGGACAGGTTTCCACCGAAATCGATAAACCCTCCGCCCTTGCGGCCTTTAACACAGGTACGCATCCGGCATCCGCGAGATGTACAATGTGAACGTGACAACCGGTCTCCCTCGCCAAGTCAATTAACATTGCGATCGCTTCACGTTCAAAACTCGGTGGTCTGCTTCGTAAATAGTCCGCATAGCGTCGCGGGTTTTCCATCAAGGAGACCGGCGCGGCAATTTCCGCGTGGACAAGTAAAGGAATCTGACGCTGTGCCAACAATGGCATGATCGCGCGGAGCTCTCTTTCACCGACGTTGGGAAAATCATCAATGCCGCTATGACACAGAAAAGCCTTGATCCCCAAAACACCTGCATCAACCAGCGTCTCCACCTGATCAACATTGTCAGGCACAATTCCACCATGAAATCCAATGTCCATCGACAACTTTCCAACCGCAGCGGCACGCTTCAATTCCAAAGCGTACAACGAAGTTGTCACCGGCGCGCTGTTCAGCGGCATGTCGCAAAGGGTGGTAATGCCGCCTGCCGCCGCGGCTGCTGTTCCTGTCATCATCCCTTCCCACTGCGTACGTCCCGGTTCATTCAAATGAACATGAGGATCCACTAAGCCAGGAAGAATGGCCGCATCACCCACATCAATGGCATTTGATTGGCCATAGGAATCGATCGCGATAATCTGCTCCCCTTCAACCACAATCGTCGCGGGTTCAATTCGATCTCGGAGAACAACTCTTTGGCTTTGGATGGCGAACATTGCTTGTCGGTTCCTCATCGCCTGCGATGGTACGCAAACGTATAGTGTGTGACACGGTTTCGCATCTTGCGTCCCATTCGTCAACGAGTGCTTCAATGGCTTCATCAGTTCTTCAGAGTTACGGAAAGCATTGTGTCCGAGTCAGCAAGATAAAGCGACTCGACGTCGGGCAGCCCAATGAATCCCATGATTTCTTTGAAGCATCTGTCGATATCGAGCTGCAGGGCGATTTTGCGGCGGCTTATCTCGATGGTGACAATCGACTTGTTGTCGCAACGGACACTTGCCGCAACACGGTTTACGTTCTCGCAAAAGATGACCCCATCGATTCGCTCGAATCGTTTGGTTGCACGATTGCCACTCATTTTCTGAACCAGTACAGCCATATCGAGCTAGCCACTGTAACCCTGAGGCAACAGATCTGGCATCGAATGTTCGCATCACCCCACGGCTTTATGGGAAATGATTCGGAGACGCCCACCGCAACTGTCGTCGCGGAGCGTGTGGGGAAGCAACACCATCTTTCGGTCACTTCGGGAATCACCGATTGCGTGATCGCAAAGACAACAGAATCCGGCTTCGCTAATTTTCATCAAGACGCGTTTCGAACGTTGCCCGACACTGCCGATCGCATTCTTGCCACCAGCCTCACGGCTTCTTGGTCGTATTCGAGCGACTCGCTCGGCAACTACAACGAATATCGCGAAGCCATTCGCACCCAATTACTTGAAACGTTTTTGGACCATTACAGCCGCTCGGCGCAAGAAACGCTTTACCTCATGGCGACGGCGGCGATCGCTCGTTGTAACGAGATCGAAACGATTTCGCTGACGATGCCTAACAAGCATCACATTCGCTTCGACCTCGAACCGTTCGGACGCACCAATGACAACGACGTCTTCGTTGTCACCGATGAACCCTTTGGCTTTATCACCGCAACGATCAATAAATCGGACCAGAAATAACGTGTGATCTTCAATCGAGTTCACAACGTTACCCTCAAGGGAGCCCGCCTGCAGCCATATCATCAACGCGAAGCTTATTGCCTCCAATTGCAGCGAGAAAGTGCTTTCTTGCGTGCTCCCTATTCCGCAAGATTCGCGAGAGCCCTCGCAAGAACGGAAACCCCTTTGGCGATTTGTTCGGGTGCACTGTATTCATCGGGTCGATGAGAAACGCCACCACGGCAAGGGATAAAAATCATTCCTGATGGCGAGATCCGAGCCATGAACAGAGAGTCGTGATAAGCTCGGCTGATCATTCGCTGTCTCGTCACGGCAGCTTCGTCACATGCTTTTTCCACGGCATCAATGATTATCGGCGATGAAATCGCGGGTGGATCAGAATTCAAGCATAGATGCCGCACATCGACTTCACGCTGCTTCGCAATCCGGCCAGCCCAAGCGACGGCTTCAGCGACCACATCGTCGCGGTTCGTCATGTCGGTGTCACGAATGTCCATCGAAAATCGAACGTGACTCGGAATGGAATTGATCGCGCCCGGATGAACATGCAACTGCCCCACCGTGGCAACCAAGTCAGGGCTTATACTTTTTTTCGCCAGGTACTCAATCGCCAATACAATCTTGGCAGCCGAACAAAGTGCATCTCGCCGCTTTGGCATCAGCACCGCACCCGCGTGTCCACCAACGCCGACAACTTCAAACAAATAGGTTGCCGGAGCTGCAATTGCGGTCACGACTCCGATATCACGCGAAGCCGCTTCAAGTTCCGGCCCTTGCTCAATGTGCAACTCCAGCCAAGCGTGGTAATAGCCTTCCTGAAGGCGAACACTTTCAAGGCTCCCCTCGAATCCTGCTCGTTTGCGTACGACATCATAGTTATCTCCGGCGTCATCAACCAACTCAACGAGTCGCTCAATCGAAATCGCCCCGGCCATCGCGCGACTTCCCGTGCAACCCATTCCAAACCGAGTTGGCTCCTCGGACGTGAACATCACCAACTCGATCGATCGCCGCGGTTGAAATCCGGCTCGCTTGAGTGCCAGAATTGCCTCTAATCCACCAAGCACGCCTACCGTACCGTCATACATACCTGAATGGGGAATCGCATCGGTGTGGCTTCCCGTTCCGACTGCCGCTTCATGCGGTTCACTACCGACCCATCTCGCAAACGTATTGCCAATCGCATCGACTCGCACGTTAAGCCCCGCGGCTTCGTACAGCGATCCAAGCAACGCTCTCGCTTTCAGATCCGTCTCCGTGAACACCACGCGAGTCACGGCGGGAGGCGGCTCCGGACAATCACTGATTGACGCAAGTTGTTCGATTCGCTGGATCAGTTCATCCGTATTGACTTCGATTTTCAAGGATTGCACGTTTCTCGTTCCCGTCATTCATGGAGTCAGCGGATCGCGGTGGATATCTTTGTAGTAGATATAACTTGCAGGCGATTTGCCCATCGCAATGAACCACTGGGGACAATACGCCGCCATCCAAATAGAATCGCCTTGAGCGACCGGATACCATTTCTCACCCAATCGATAAACCCCTTGTCCGCTTCGCATGTAAAGCCCGTGCTCCATCACATGCGTTTCGACAAAAGGAAGTGTGGCGCCACTTTGATAGTTGAATACATTGACGGCCATATCGAACGCTGGGGTGATCGGAAGCAGCGTCGTCAACATCGCGTCAGGATCACCAAGAAACGCATCCGCTTTGATCGACGCGAACGATCCAACCACACGACCAGGTACACCATTTGTCGCATCAACGGATGGGACATAAGGTTTCTCAAATACCAATAACTTGCCTTCACCCACACCTTGGATCGCGTAGTTATCGCCTGGTGGAAACCACGCGAAATCGTCGACGGTTAACGTCTTGCCATCGAGTAAGATCATCCCCTCAAGCACATAAACCAATCGCTGCACCCCGGGAGCCGCCGAAACCGTTTCGCTCAGGGAAGTCGTGTTCGCGATGTACTGCACAAACCGTGGTGATCGAGGGTGCGATCCCATTGCAGGACTGATCAGCACGATACCGCTGGTATGTTTCCAGTGTGCAAGCGGCGAGGATACATGCCCGTCTGGACCGATGATTGCGTGATCAAAATCGATACGCGTACGTGTTTGACCGAAAGGGATATTCATGTTGTTGTTTCTTGTTCCTGAACCGCCAACTGCGTAACGAATTCTTTCAATACTTCAATCGCGACCGCAACATCTTCAACATCGACTCGCTCGTCAGGATGATGGCTGATGCCGCCGGGGTGGCGAATAAAAAGCATCGACATTGGAAAACGCTGCCCCATCACCACCGCGTCGTGGCCCGCACCGCTGGGAAGGCGAATCACCTCGACACCTTGCTTCGCGACTGAATTCGACAACAGCGATTCTAATTGCGGCGATACAGCGACCGATGGAGAGTCGGTTCGCTGTAAGATCACGAATTGCAAGTCGTCCTCACTCGCAAACCAGGTCCCCGCGGCAATCAAGTCATCGACCGCACGCATCCTGTTATCGTCCACTGAGTGGCGAACATCCAGCGACATCTCAACCCTTGCGGGAATGACATTGGAGGCATTGGGAGAAACCAAGACTCGCCCGACTGTCGCACGAAGCCCATCGTCCGAACAACCTGTCTTTCGTACTTGTTGAATCCACTTCGATGCCCCCACCAACGCATCGCGTCGAGGTGTCATCGGCACGGTTCCGGCATGACCTGCTTCACCTTCAAAGCAGACCACCAAGCGGCTTTGGCCAACAATCGACGTCACCACCCCAACCGGCTTATCCAGTCGATCCAGAATCGGTCCTTGCTCGATGTGGGCTTCAACAAAGCCGATCACACTTTCTGGAGCGATTACAGCTTGGGAAATTCGGTCCGGATCAAGCCCAAACGCTTGGATCGCTTCAGACAGGGACATACCTGTTTCATCGACGCGAGTCAGCCAGGAATCATCGAAGGTTCCAGCGATCGCATGACTCCCAAGATAGGGCTGGGCGTAGCGAACGCCTTCTTCCTCACTGAAACCAATCACCTCGATTGCGAACGGAAGCGGCCGATCTTTGAAACTTTCAGCGACGGCCAAACCAATCAATACGCCAAGAATCCCATCAAAGGAACCCGCGTTTGGAACCGTATCGAGGTGCGAACCGATTAACAACACGCGTGGAACCCCGCTGGACTGGGGTAGCAACGATAATTGACATGGCAGCCGACCGATCAAGTTCCCGACGGCATCAATGCGAACCGTCATTCCTGATTCACCCATCCAACGGCGAAGATGATCATGAACTTGATGCATCGGCGGCGTTAAAAACCGCCGTGTGATAACTTCAGGTTCTTCCGTACACAGCGACAATTGTTGACACCGCTGCATCGTTTGTTGTGCGATCGTTAACAATGCCTCTCCGCCTCCGGTTTCCAGATTACATTAAACCCTGGCACAATTGACCGTCTATTGTGTGGCTTTTACAGTGGCCTGCGGGCGGAGCCATTTAATTTCACTTTTTTCTGTTGAATTGACGCTGGTAATCGTAACGCTAACCAGCGAGTAAACCTATGCAAGACTCGAACTTGGACCGAGCGAGCTTCTCTTCTTACCGCAATCATCTGGTGTTCTATCTCAATGGCAAGCGATTCGTCATCAAAGACGAAGCGGCTTCGATGACGTTGGCGGAATGGTTGCGGCAATGTCAATCTAAAGTCGGCACGAAGATCGTTTGCAACGAAGGCGATTGTGGTGCGTGTTCGGTGTTGCTTGGCAAGGTCGATGCCTCGGGCTCGAAGCTTCAATATCGAGCGATTGATTCTTGCATTGCGTTCTTGTTTCAACTCGATCGAACTCATGTGGTGACCGTGGAAGGCTTGAGCGTTGATGGCATGCTGTCGCCGATTCAAGATGCGATGGTGCAATGCCACGGAAGTCAATGTGGTTTCTGCACCCCCGGCTTCGTGACGACGATGCACGGCATGGTGGAAGCTTCGCAAGCTCTCGATGACGCTTCGCTGCGATATGGTCTGTCAGGGAACCTTTGCCGGTGCACCGGTTACTTACAAATCATTCAGTCCGGTAAATCGATCGATTCGAGCAAGGTCGCTAAGTTGTCAGAGGCTTACCCCGACGAACCAATGCTGCGCGACTTCGCTACTGTGGGTGACGGTTCTATTTCCATTTCAACGGCGACTCATGCGATCGTCGTTCCGTCAACGATTGAAGAAGCCGCCAGGTTTCGTGCCGCACATCCCGAGGCGACGATCGTTAGCGGCGCAACGGACTACGGCGTGCTGCACAACCATGGCCGAATGAAGGCGAACGACCTGCTTTGCTTAAGCGGTATCCAAGGGCTAAGCGAGATTTCGGTGAAGGACGAAAGCCTTGTCATCGGAGCACTCGCGACTTGGATCGATATTGAGCAAGTGGTCAAAACGACATTGCCTGAGTACCACAAAATCCTGATTCGATTCGGCAGCCCTCAGATCCGCCAGATGGGCACGATCGGTGGAAACATCGCAAGCGGTTCTCCCATCGCGGACTCCGTTCCGATGCATATGGTATTGGACTCCGAAATCGAACTGATCAGCGTTCGCGGAACACGACGCGTTGCCATGCGTGACTTCTACCTCGGCTATCGCCAAACCGCGATGCAACCCGATGAATTGATCTCCTCCATTCATACGCGGCTGCCGAAGAGCAATGAGCGATTGAAGCTTTACAAAATCTCAAAGCGTTGCGACATGGACATCAGCACCCTGACGTTCGCCATTTGGGCAAAGGTCGACGGGGGCACGATTCGCGATTCCCGAATTGCGGTTGGTGGTGTTGGCCCGACGGTGATGCGGATGAAAAAATCAGAGCAATTGCTAATCGGAAAACCTTGGTCTGAGGAAACCTTCCGTTTGGTCGGACAGATTGCCAGGGATGAGGTCTCTCCCTGGACAGATGTGCGGGGCAGTGCGGCGTATCGATCGGCGCTCACCGAAAACCTGCTCGTCAAATGCTTCCACGATTTCAGCGAGTGAACCAAAGACGATGACCAGCATTGGCAAATCACTGCCGCACGATTCCGCTATCGGGCATGTCACTGGCACGGCGGCATACATCGATGACATGACGCCCCTGGCAGGCGAGTTGTTCGTTGACTTTGTGGGCTCGCCCGTCGCCGCTGGCCGTTTGCTTGGCATCAATGCGCAGGAAGCACTCGCGATGGCGGGTGTCGTGGCGATTCTCACTCATCGCGACCTACCCGGCCATGAACGTCTGTTTGGCCCGATCTTTCGCGACGAGCCGTTTTTGGTCGAGGATGAAATTTCTTACATTGGTCAACCGATCGTGATCGTGGCTGCGATCAATCGTCGGATTGCACAAACGGCACTCAAGTCAATCAAAGTCGAATGCGAAGCGACAACCTCCGTCCTGCAGATAGAGGACGCGATCTCGAAAGGCTCGTTTCTTGGCCCGCGAAGAAAGATTGAACGAGGCGATGTCGAGACGGCCTTCGCCTCCGCGCCGCATGTCATCAAGGGCGTACTCAAGACCAATGGACAAGAGCAATTCTACTTTGAATCTCAGGCCTGTATTGCGATCCCTGGTGAAGGTGGAGCGATGCGAGTTATTTCATCCACTCAGAATCCAACGGAGACGCAAGCGGTCGTCGCCGAAGCGCTCGGCATTGGTTTGCACCAAGTCGTTTGTGAATGCAAACGGATGGGCGGAGGCTTTGGGGGAAAGGAGACGCAGTCAGCGATCCCGGCCGTGATGGCTGCCATGGTTGCGGCGAAAACAGGACGATCCGCGAGAGTGATCTACGGCAAAGATCAAGACATGATCGTGACCGGAAAACGTCACGCGTATCAGACACACTATAAAGCCGCTTTCGATGACGACGGCCGGATCCTGGCAGTGGATGTGTCGTTGTATAGTAACGGAGGTGCGTTCGCTGACTTATCGACTTCGGTGATGGAGCGTTCGATGCTACACATGGACAACGCTTACTATCTGTCGGCCGCGCGGATCGTTGGCCAAGTGTGCAAGCTGAACTATCCCCCCAACACCGCGTTTCGTGGCTTTGGTGGCCCTCAGGGTGTCGCCGTCATCGAGGCGATCACGCAACAGGTTGCGCAGCACCTCGATAAAGACGCTTGGGATGTGCGGCGACTGAACGCTTATCGCGACGCCGATCCGGATCGCAGCACAACACCCTATGGCCAGATTGTTCGCGACCACATGATTATCGAGACGCTCGATAAACTCGAACAAACCTCAGACTATCGCGACCGGGTCAAACAGATCGATGCGTTCAATGCCACATCGCGAGTGCATGCGAAAGGAATTGCGATGTCGCCCATCAAATTCGGCATTTCATTCACAAGCAAATTCTTGAATCAGGGCAACGCTTTGGTGAATGTCTACACCGACGGCACCGTTCAGGTTTCGACGGGTGGCACGGAGATGGGGCAGGGGCTTAACACGAAAATTCGCCAAGTTGTCGCGGATCAATTTGGAATTGAGACTGACGACGTGGCGTTGATGACAACATCAACGGAAAAGAATAACAACACGTCACCCACGGCGGCGAGCGCAGGGACGGACCTAAACGGGCAGGCAGCAGTGGTTGCGTGTGAACAGATTCTCGATGCGATGTCGTGCTTCGCTGCGGAAAAATTCTCGGATGCCGTCAAAGGACTTTCTGCGTCACCGGAATATATCCGTTTCAAAGATGGCTTCGTCTTCGATGAGCGAAACCCTGATCACCAGATTGCGTTTGGAAGCTTCTGTGACATGGCAAGGCGCGAGCGAGTGGACCTCGGCGCACGAGGTTTTTTTGCAACTCCCGGCGTCGATTTCAATCGTGACACAGGGCAGGGGACTCCTTTCTTTTACTACACGACCGGTGCCGCAGTTTCTGAAGTCACGATCGATCGATTTACAGGTGAGATGACGGTCGATCGTGTTGATGTGCTGATGGATGTTGGCAAGATGATCAATCCAGGAATCGACATCGGGCAAATCATTGGCGGCTTCGTTCAAGGCATGGGCTGGTGCACGAACGAAGAACTCGTTTATGACGACAGGGGCCGTTTGCTTTCGACAAGTCCCACGACCTATAAGATTCCAAACATTACAGACATCCCTGCTGTCTTTTATGTTAACACGATCGACAATCCCAAACACGTCATCAACGTCAGCCGAAGCAAAGCCGTGGGTGAACCGCCGCTCATGCTGGGGTTGTCAGTTTGGTTGGCGGCCAAGGATGCGATCTGGCGATTGACGCGAGGCGAGCCCGTGATGATGCCGCTGCCAGCGACTTCCGAAGCAAACTTAAAATGCATCATGGAGCGGTCGCATGCAGTCGCCGGGCAATTAAACCAGCAGACCCAATGAACCCGCAACAGCGATTCCATGAACGTCTGGGTGAACGACTGCATCGTGGCGAGCCAATCGTGGTGGTCACGATTGTCGATGCCCACGGCTCAACGCCAGCGGACACCGGCAGCCGAATGATCGTGACCGAACAGGGAATCGATTTTGGCACCGTAGGTGGTGGACGTATCGAGGCGAAAGCGATCGATGCAGCCATTCAAATGCTGCGAAGCAAAGCGATCACAAAACATGTCGATTGGAGCCTGAAAGCGGACGTCGGCATGACCTGTGGCGGGCGAGTCAAATTGTATTTTGAGCTTTGGAATGCAACTCCTTGGTCCATCGTTATTTTTGGCGCCGGCCATGTCACTCAATCGCTTACGCGATTGCTCTCGACATTGAATTGCCAACTCACCTGCATTGATCCGAGAGAAGATTGGATTAAGAAATTGCCCGACTGCGTCAAAAAGATCGTCGATGAACATCCGGCAAGGTGCGTGGACTCCCTTCCTGACGACAGCTTCGTGCTGTGCATGACAAAGGGACACCAAAGCGATCTCCCAGTGTTGCAACGCATCTTTGCAACTTGCCGGCGATTTCCGTATTTGGGAGTGATCGGAAGCAATGCGAAGGCTGCGGTGTTGCGTAAAGAATTGGGCGAAGCGGGTATTGCCAGAGAGCAACTTTCTTTTCATTGCCCGATTGGTTTGTTCGACGGCGACTCGCCAATCGGCAATCACGATCCCAACGAGATCGCGGTCAGTATCACGGCGCAATTGATCAGAGAACGAGATCGGTTGCGACTAACAAAATCGTAGCGCAACGGTCGGACTTGCCTCTGCGTTTTACAAGGTCACTACGATCCGCGGCATTCACGAAGGCAATGGTGTAGCGGCTCAGTACCGTAAAAGGGTAGGGCGGAACGACACCGCAGAAGGGTAGGGCGGAACGACACCGCAGAAGGGACATTCGCTCGCTATTGCAAATGTCGCCGAATGAGTTGGCTTGCCGCCTTATCCAGGGCCAAGGCCGCATCGGGTTGTCCCGTATTGGTGGCAACGATCACGGCGAAATCTTTCTTGGGGGCTAACCAGCAAACGCTAAAGTTGACGGTGTTGGAACCGGAATGTGTCAACGCTTCACCACCTGCCCAAGGTCGCTGAACGACGGTCCAACCAAATGCGTAATCGGCATCCGCAGGCGGCGTGTGAAGATGGTTCCAAATTTCCGGGGGCAGTAGTTTCTGCTCCGCGTTTAAATGCAAAGCAATGAACTTCGCCCAATCGTGAAGTGATGCGTGGACGGTTCCGGCTGGTCCTAGTGATGAAGCGTTATCCGCTTGAATTGGCTTTAGCGGTCCAAACCCCAGGAACGTTGAATGATGCCCCCAAGGTTGATCCGTTTGGTCAATCGTGCCAGGGATACCGAATCCCACTTGGTTCATCGCGAGTGGCTTAAACAGTTTTTCTTGAATTAACGATTCCCACGAGGTTCCCGCCACCGTTTCCGCCATCAATCCAGCCAGAGCGTAGCCAACGTTGGAGTAGAGAAACTGACTTCCTGGTTCATTCAACAGCGGCTGTTTCATCATCCGCCTGAGTAACCCCCGACGCTGCAGTGTCGGTGAGAGCTTGGCACCTAACGCTCGCCAAGGTCCATTCGCAGGCAAGCCGCTGCGATGCGTCAAAAGATGTGTCAAATTGATGGTTCGAAATGCCTCGTCCATCTCACCGGCATCTTCGGGAAAAAGACCGCCAAGCGTCGTCTCCCAGGTCAATTTCCCTTCGCTCACGAGAATTCCAATCAGCGTTGCGGTCATTGCCTTGGTGCACGATCCAAGGTGCCAGAGATCATTGTTCGTGACTGCGGTGTCGACGCCAAGCTTGCGTTTGCCAACCGCTGCCATTTCCTTCATGCCGTCCGAAGTGATGATTCCGCCCGCAAGTGCGGGAAGCTTGAATTCCAGGCGGACCTCTTCAAGCACTTGTTCCAATGTTTTGTCTGGCACAGGTGCCAGAGCGGTTTCCTCTTCCGCAAATAAAATTGCAGCAGCGATTTGGCAAAGCAGGAAGCAGGCGACAAGGGTGTTTGGGTGAGGCATGAGCTGATCCCTGAAAAGATGACATTGTCCGGTGCGAGCAAGAACCACGGGCGTTGGTTGCGGTTCACGAGCGGCTAAAGTTTACCATGCGACCAATCCTCTCCCGTGCCCCAGGGACCAAGCTCTCCCACAAGTGGATCAGGTAACGGCACTAAGATTTAGTTTCTCATCGCCACCGCTTCGCGGTTTGCTTCGTCCACGTGACAATCAGGCGAACAGAACCCACTTAGAAACCGATTCGGTCGAGACACTGGTTTGCAATCCAAATTTATCCGCGTTCGTGGCTGCCGCGTCCATAACCTCAAAAACATCAACATTGATATCGAGCGAGGCCGATTGATCGTTGTCTGCGGTTTGTCAGGCAGCGGAAAAACGAGCCTCGCACTCGACACGCTTTATGCCGAAGGGCAGCGTCGGTACATCGAAAGCTTTTCGGCCTACACACGGCAATTCTTACAGAGGCTCGACAAACCCGACTGCGACTCGATCGAAGGGATGCCGCCGGCGATTGCGGTGACTCGCGCCGGTGAGTCTCGCACCAGTCGCAGCACGGTCGGCACCGCGACCGAAATCGCTGATCACCTGCGGCTGCTGATGTCGAAGATCGGGAAGCTTTTTTGTTATCAGTGCCATCGTCCCGTCGTCTCTCATGATCCCGCCTCGGCAGCTAGCGATTGCAAATCGTTGCCCGGAGGCACTCGATTGATGATCGGCTTTGAAGTGCATCTTCCCGATCGACGTCAAGCAAGTGAGATCCTGCTCGGGCTTCAGCAAGAAGGTTATCTGCGATTGATCGTCGGCGACCAGATATTCCACTTATCGGATACGGATCGAGTCGAACTTGCCAAACGCGTCGGCAAGAAAGGCGTCGATGCGACCGTGATTGTTGATCGTTTGACAGCGAGCGACGAGCTTAGCCGAATCACGGAATCGCTTGAGTCCTCCGTGTCGCAGGGCAACGGCAAGGTCACTGTCTTTACGGACCTTGAAGCCCCCACCAGCTCACCTGCAATTGCTTGGCTGCAAGGGGTTTCAACCGTCACGGTCGACTCGCGTTCGTGGACCCGTTCCGTTTTAAGCCGAGAAGCTCGCTGCAATGTTTGCGACATTGACTTCCCTCCGGCTGTTGCGAGGCTTTTCAATTTCAACAACCCGATGGGAGCGTGTCCCCACTGCGAAGGTTTTGGCGATGTGGTTGAAATCGCCATGAACTTAGTAGTTCCTGACCGCAATAAGACGATTCGCGAAGGTGCGATCGCGCCTTGGAATACGCCCGCGTACAAGCATGAGCTGGACGAGTTGCTTGCGTTGGCACAGCATTACGAGTTGCCCATCGATGTGCCATTTCACGAGCTCAAAGCGAAGCATTTGAAGATCATCGCAGGTGGTGTGCCAGAACGCAAATTCGGAGGCCTTAATGGTTTCTTTGCTTGGCTTGAGCGACGCAAGTACAAGATGCACATTCGCGTTTTGTTATCTCGTTATCGCAGTTATCGGCAATGCCCAACATGCAATGGGCAACGACTGAAACCAGAAGCACTTGCTTATCAAGTCCACGGCAAAAACATGTCGCAACTCGCAGCCATGCAAGGCGGCGATGCGATCGAGTTCCTGAGTTCGATCGTCCTCTCCGAACGTGAAGCCGCGATCGCGAAAGAGCCTCTTCGACAAGTTCTGGATCGTTTGCGATACCTTGAACAAGTTGGTTTGTCTTACCTGCAAATCGACCGAACACTGCGAACATTGTCGGGCGGAGAAACACAACGAGTCTCGTTGACGTCAGCTCTTGGCAGCGCGCTGGTCAATATGCTTTACGTTCTCGACGAACCCACCGCAGGCCTTCATCCACACGACGTCGAACGCTTGCGGACCGCGATTGATGGGCTTCGTCGTCGCGGCAACACTGTGATCATCGTTGAACATGAAGAGTCGATGATCCGGTATGCCGATGAAGTGATCGAGATCGGTCCCGGCGCGGGTGACACTGGAGGCAGGTTGATCTATCAAGGGCCAGCGGACAAGCTTGTCGACTGCGAGCAGAGCATCACGGGCGATTTTCTGGCCGGGCGTCGCGGACATACGCTGCTTGATCGCACGCCGCGCTCGCCACGAGGGTTTATCTCTCTGCAAGGCGCTCGTGGACACAACCTACAAAACGTGACCGTTGATTTTCCGCTTGGCGTGCTTTGTTTGGTAACCGGAATTTCAGGCAGCGGCAAAAGCTCTTTGGTGCAAGACACACTTTACGGCGCCGTTCGGCAGCAATTGAACGAATCGTGTGAACCGCCACTTCCGCATGACGGGATCGTTGGCGTTGGACAAATCAAACAATGCGTTTTGATTGACCAATCACCGATCAGCCGCAGTCCGCGCAGCAGTCCGATCACCTACGTAAAGGCGTTCGACGCCATTCGCCAAGTCTTCGCTGGAACCGTCGATGCAAGAACGCGAAATTACGAGGCCGGGCATTTCAGCTTCAACAGCGAACTGGGACGCTGCACGGCTTGCGCAGGCGATGGACAATTGCAGGTCGACATGCAATTCCTCGCGGACGTATCGATGGTCTGCCCCAGTTGCCACGGCAGTCGTTATCGCGACGAGATTTTGCAGGTACGTTATCGCGATAAATCGATCGCGGACGTGTTGACGATGACCGCTCGACAAGCTTATGCCTTTTTTCGCGGACATGAAGCGGTAGGGGTACGGATGAAGCGACTGATGGACGTCGGACTTGACTACGTCGCCATCGGTCAGCCTGCGACGACGCTTTCCAGCGGTGAAGCGCAACGTCTCAAGTTGGCCGCATTTTTAACAACCGCGAATCGCAAGCGGACATTGTTTATTCTCGATGAACCAAGCACCGGTCTGCACTTTGCGGACGTCGTGAGACTTTTCGATTGCTTTGATGCGTTGATCGCAGATGGACATTCATTGATCATCGTCGAGCACAACTTGCAACTGATTCGCGCCGCGGATTATCTGATTGACCTAGGGCCGGGCGCAGCAGGGCAGGGGGGAAAAATCGTTGCAAAGGGAACACCATCGGATGTCGCCAAGGTGCTCGATTCAATCACCGGTCAAGTGCTCCGCTAAAGGCTGAGCAAGATCAATTACTCAATAGAAATTCGACCTTATCGAGTTCGTCTGCTGGCCGGTACCGAGGAGACGCGGCGAGTCGGTTTGGGTGCCCGTTCTTTCGTGATTTTCTCAACCTCAAGACGAAGGTCGTGCTTAACCAAGGGAAAGTTAGACGCACCGTCGCGGAAAACTAAAACGCCATCAGGTTCCCACTAGGACCAGACTCCGACTTGAACACCACTTTCATAGTTTCCTTCGATCTTTTTCATCCCAATGGGATGCCACCAAATCTAGTGGCCGATCGATTCACCCCGGTCGTAAAACCCTTGGGTTTGAGGCTGCCCGTTAGCGTACCACCAACGAAACTCGCCCATCGGTTCACCACTGGCAAACGGCCCCCCAATGGTCGGTTGACCGTTTGCATGCCAAGCCGAGAAGCGACCATGACGAACGAAATCCCCGGCGGGTAGAGGCTCCGCAAGGACGCTCGAATTCCACCAATCGTGAGCAACCGGTGCACTGGCCGCTGGAACCAGGAAGGTCTCCTCCGATCGCTTTTATCCTGTTCGTACCAGTTCGTCTTTGACTGAACGATCCGCCCCTGATCGTAAACAGTCTTCTTGGATTCTTGCTGCCCGGATACCGTTTGAGAGGCTGGACCATGAGGCACGCCAGCAAAGTAGGTTATCTCTAAAATTAAGGCTCTTCCGCAGAATCTGTGGGTACAAACCCGCTCAAAACCGAGTTTGCATCAGCAAATGACGGCATTTTTGAGCGAAAACATCAAGGTTGGAAGTCACTTTCAGTTTAGAGATGGATTT
>Ga0105050_10002975_pt1 | contig 23827 bp, 27 predicted proteins | sample FRY01_FD_78088 | JGI IMG/M metagenome (GOLD analysis project Ga0105050, IMG submission 78088) | Freshwater microbial communities from Lake Fryxell liftoff mats and glacier meltwater in Antarctica - FRY-01 | ecosystem: Environmental > Aquatic > Freshwater > Ice > Glacier meltwater ...
CTTGCGCTCTCGGGCACGCCTGCGCTCAAGGTGTGGACCGACGATCAGAGCATTGCAAGCCCCAGCCTCGACCTTGTAGGCGTGCGGGCAACAACAGCGCAGGCTGCGGCTCAGCAGCCGGTAGCGTCGGACTGACTTGCGAAGCTCGCTCTTTTTCTGTGGCTCTGTGAGCACCCACATGGTGTTCAGGCAGAGCCGGTCATAGTCGAACGCTGGCGGTGCGTTGACAGGTTGAGGAATCTGAGACCCAACAGGGCCGTGTGGGCCGGTACACGCACGTGCCGCGTTGTCGGCGATGCTTTGTGCAAAGCGCTCCAGCAGCTTATCGGGCAGGTCGTGGCCCATGCCAGGGATGCGATCAGCGAACTGTTGACTTTGGGCCAGCGGCACCAGCGGGTGGGCAATGCAGTGGACGCCAAGGGCAAGCGCGCTGATGCGCGCGAGCAGCGGTGTGCCGGGCGCGTTGTACCAAGTCGATGGCGCGCTGGCGTGTCACTTTCGTGTTCATGGCGCAGTTGGGAAGACCCTGCAAAACCTCCCCGCCTGTCTGGCGAGCGTAAGCCCCATATGAGATCCTTTTGTCATGATGAAACAAACCCGCCTTGACTTGCACCTGAGCAGCCAGACGGCGCGCAAGCAGGTGTTTCTCGCGCAGATGCAGCGACTGGTTTCCTGAGCCGCGCCCGTCGAACGAACAGCACCGTGTAGCCCTGAAGGCAAAAAACGGGCGCCTACTCTTTGCACTGAAGACGATGCTGCGGGTGCACTTCATGCAGCAGTGGCGCCGCCTGTCGGAACCGGCGATGGAAGAGGCCTCTTCAACATCACGCTGTACCGCAAGTTTGCCCAGCTTGATGCGCATGGCCGCCTGCCTGATGAGCGCACCATTTGGCGGTTTCGCCATCGGCTGGAGCCAGCACAAGCTGTGCTGATCGGATACTGGCCGTCGTGAGCGACCTATCCAGCGCCCAAGAGCTGCTGCTCAAGGCAGGCGCAGCGATCTATGCAACCCTGATTGCCGCACCCAGCCACACAAAGAACAGGTTGCAGCTCAAGACGATTTTTTACGGTTGAACCTGTGAATGGTGTGCCGTACCCTTGGAAAGATGCAGGTCTGGGTGCGCCCAAAAAGAGGGCGAGGGCTTCGAAAGCGCCAAAAACCGCTCCCTGTGGGGTGGGAAAAGGCCGCAAATGCCGACAGCGCGAGTCGAAACGCCATCTCGTGAACATGTCGAAGCGACCAGCACGTTCGGCCAAGCGTTATTGAGGGCATCCCTAAAGATGGCAGCCAGAGATCAAATCAACCTTGCCGTTCGTTTTCCCGCGCGCTTCGCCCAACAAATTTTTCCAGGCATGCTTCAGGCAGGACAGATCCCGCTCGCATGTGGATCGCCAAAGCATTCCACACCGCGTGGTCACTCAAGAGATGCCACTCGATGGGCTGCAGCTCGAGCTCTGCGAGCTTGCAGGCCTCGGGGCGCAGGCCTCTGTTGTGCACCGATTTTCTTGACGAATTGTTCGTTTTTTCGGACCCGACTGTGTGGAAGACCGCATTTGCATGTGTTGCTTGTGCTCTACAATAATTTGGCAAGGTAGGTGCAGGCTGTCCGCGCAGAGCAAACATGTTGCCTGCAACCTCAGCTCATCAGATGAATTTTGGCGAACGGAACCAGCCATGGCTTGCGCGAGCATTTAGCACGATAAGCCAAGACGGCCTTATGCCGGCCGCCCATCAAGACAATGGCGATAATTTTCGCCTCCAATTTTTTCGCAAACGGAAACATCCATGGACGGACTCAGCGCATATCAACTGGCCATCATTTCACTTGGTGCTATTGGGTTTGGGGTGTGGCTTTTGGTCAAAGGGGGCGATCTTACAATCGACTCAGCAATACGCATCGCTGAGCGATCTGGCCTGTCGAAGCTGTTCATCGCAGCAACCATCGTCGCTTTCGGAACATCGGCACCGGAGCTTTTCACATCTGTGAACGCCAACATCAGCGGCTTTCCAGGCATCTCCGTTGGGAACGTGATTGGATCGAACATTGCCAATGTATTGATGGTGCTCGGTATCGCAGCCATGATATCGCCAGTGCTCATCGACCGCAAAGAGATCCGGGTGGATACGGTGATGATGATCACCTCCACAATTGCAATGGCTGTGGCGGTGTGGGCGGGAATCTTGCCGCGCTGGGCGGGTTTTGCCATGGTGGCATGGATCGTTATTTATGTGTTTTATCAGTACAAGGCAAGCAAGATCGACGTCAGCGAAGACGATGAGGGGGGGGGCGGAGTTTCTGGAAACCCTTTCGTTCTTGTCACGGTGGGAATTCTCACGCTGGTCATCGGCTCCGAAATCTTGGTTCAAGGGGCGGTCGCCGGGGGGGTCGCGCTTGGCATTCCCGAGGCAGTGATTGGAATGACTGTGATCGCCTTTGGGACCTCGCTGCCAGAGTTGACCGCTTGCATCGCAGCGGCGCGCAAAGGCCAGTCCGACATGATCGTGGGCGGAATCGTGGGATCAAATATTTTCAATATCTTGTCGGTGATGGGGATCAGCGCGGCGGTGAAACCCCTTGTGATCGATCCGCGTTTCATTCAGTTTGACCTGCCGATTGTCCTTGCTGTGACACTGGTTTTTGTGGTGTTCCTGTTGGTAACTGGCAAAATTGGCAGGATTGCTGGCGGGGTAATGGCTGCTTCTTACGTGTTGTTCAACATTGCCCAGTACAGTGGCGTTACTGAAGCACTTGCTGGAGCCTAAGTTTCCCGATTCAAGGTATCGACTAAAACATGAAAGGGAAAATTTTCGGCGTTTCTGGTTCAACAACTTTGTCTTAACAACTCACAGGGGATGTTTTCAACATGGCCATCAGCTTACAAAAAGGCGGTAACGTCAACCTTTCCAAAACAGACCCCAATCTAAAACAGGTGCTGGTTGGATTGGGTTGGGACACGCGCTCCTCCGATGGGGTAGACTTTGATTTGGACGCCAGTATTTTCATGGTCACAGAAAATGGCCGTGTCCGTACCGACAGCGACTTCATCTTCTACAGCCAGTTGCGTTCAACTTGCGGCTCTGTGGAGCACACGGGCGACAACCGCACGGGTGAAGGCGACGGTGACGATGAGGCATTGAAAGTCAATCTGGCCCAGGTGCCTGCGGCCGTCACCCGGCTGGTGGTGGCTGTGACAATTCATGAGGCACAGGCGCGGAAGCAAAACTTTGGCATGGTGCGTGGCGCGTTCATCCGTCTCGTCAACAGCGAAACCCACGTCGAAATCACCCGCTTTGATTTGTCAGAAGATTCTTCGACCGAAACCGCCATGGTGTTTGGCGAGATTTATCGGCACGGCAGTGAATGGAAATTCAAAGCCGTTGGGCAAGGCTATGCGGGTGGTCTCCGCGCGCTTGCCATCCAGCATGGCGTGGATGTTCAGTAAACAGCCATCCAGCTACGTTTGACCATTTTTTAACGATTTTTTAAGGAGCATTTACATGGCCATCAGTCTGCAAAAAGGCGGCAACGTCAACCTCAGCAAAGAAGCGCCTTCCCTGAAAAAGCTGATCATTGGTCTGGGTTGGGATCCCCGAGCCACCGACGGTGCAACCTTCGACTTGGACGGCAGCGCTTTCCTGCTCAAAGCAGATGGCAAAGCCCGCGGCGATAGCGATTTCATTTTTTACAACAACCTGAAATCCACCGACGGCTCCGTTACCCACATGGGTGACAACACCACCGGTGTCGGTGAGGGCGATGATGAAAAAATCAGTATTGATCTCAGCATGGTGCCGACAGACATCGAAAAAATCACCATCGGTGTAACCATTCACGATGCCGAAACACGCAAGCAAAATTTCGGCATGATAGGCAAAGCCTATATTCGCTGCTTGGACGCCAACGGTGACAAAGAACTCGCGCGTTACGATTTGTCGGAAGATAGCTCGACTGAGACCGCCATGGTCTTCGGCGAAATCTACCGAGCCGGGGCAGAGTGGAAATTCAAGGCCGTTGGTCAAGGTTTTGCAGGCGGCTTGGCACCTCTGGCACGTTCCTTCGGCATCAGCGCCTGAGCCGCTGCGAGCGGCGCGACATGGAACAGCCTGTAAACGCCAATACACGAACCTGTGAGACACCGCTGTGACAGGCGCCCTTAGGATCAATCTCGCCGCCCGTCGTCTGCCACCAGATTTTGCTGACCTGGGCTTGATTCGATTGGCAAACTGTTTGGTAACGCTGACACAGCCTGCTTTAAACAGCCGTACCCCCTGACGGATTTTTGCAAAAGTATGGAGTCGCAGGTGACGTCGGCTGTGTTGCGTTTCAACTCGAAAGCACGGACATGACCGTCTTTACTTCAACCGGCGACGTAGACCCTTTTCTTCACGTTGCGATGGCAAAGGGCGACCGGATTTACTGCGAATCCGATGCCATGGTGATGATGGAGGCCACGCTCGATCTCAAGGGCAGCATGAAAGGCGGTATCGGCCGAGCGCTTTTGCGGAGTTTTGCCAATGGAGAATCCTTTTTCCAACAGCAGATCGAAGCCGTTCGTGGTGACGGCGATTGCTTGCTCTCGCCAGTATTGCCCGGTGCGCTGCGCGTGCTTGATGTTGGCAAGCAGCAGCAGTATCTGTTAAATGATGGCGCTTTTGTGGCGGCCACTTCCGACACTGAAATGAAGGTGCGCACGCAACGCATCGGAAATGCTTTGTTTGCACAATCCGGCGGCTTTTTTGTGATGGAAACCTCCGGCGTCGGCCAAGTGGTGGTTTCGGGCTTCGGCTCGATGTTCGAGCTCGACGTATTGCCCGGCAAAGACATAATCATCGATAACGCGCACGTCGTGAGTTGGCAAAACACCTTGCAATATGAGATTTCTGTTACCACCGGAACAGGCTCTGGCGGCGGTGTTGGCGGTATGCTGGGCAACATGGTCAACAGTTTCAAGAGCGGCGAAGGCATCGTCCTGCGCTTCAGTGGCTCTGGCAAGGTTAACGTGTGCTCGCGCAACCGCGACGCTTTTGTCGAATGGATGAAGAAAGAAACCTCCGGTAGAAAATCAGGCCGGTGATTCCGTTTTATCAAGTTTCCCGTTTCACCGACAGCATCCGCTGCCAGGTGAAGTTTCTCTCAACCCAGACTTAATCCACCAAGGGGCACAGCATGGCAATCAACCTACAAAAAGGCCAGAAAATTTCTCTCGACAAAGAGGCTGGCGTTAAACTGACCAAGATCACCATGGGTTTGGGTTGGGATCCAATGAAGACCAAGGGTTTTTTTGGCTTCGGCAGCAAAACCCAAGAAATTGATCTGGACGCTTCCTGCATCATGTTTGATGAAGAAGGCAAGCAAACAGATGCCGCTTGGTTCCGGCAATTGAAATCCAAGGACGGTTCTATCGTTCACACAGGCGACAACCGCACAGGTGCAGGTGATGGCGATGACGAGCAAATCACGGTCGATTTGACACGGGTGCCAGCCAACGTCAGAAGCCTTGTATTCACCGTCAACAGCTTTACCGGGCAGAATTTCTCGCAAATCGAAAATGCCACCTGCCGGATCGTGAATGGGTCCAACAACCAGGAGATAGCGCGTTTCAATTTGTCCACCTTGGGCGCGCACAACGCTCAGATCATGGCCAAGCTTTACCGCCATGACGACGAGTGGAAGATGCACGCCATCGGTGAGATTGGCAATGGCCGCACCTTTGAAGAACTGATGCCACAGATCACGCCCCACCTGTAAAAGCCGTCATGCAGCGCGTTTGGTTCAACAAAACATTTTCATCTGTCGGCGCTGCGATCCGCCTCATCCGCGAGGCGGATCGGACGGGTGAATACGAAATCGTGTGCAGCAGCACCAATGCACATGCCGCGGTTTTTCTGGCGGCACAAGAATCGGCGCTTGAACCCGGCGGTTTAAAAGGTCTGGACTATCTGGATTGGTGTTTGAAGTTTTGTGCCACGCAGCGCATTGGGATCTTTATTCCCGGCAAGGAAGCTGCCCTGATCAGCGGTGAGCGAGCACGCTTTGAGGAGCAAGGCACACGCGTGATGTCTGTCGCATCGCAAGACACGCTGGATTTGCTGCACAACAAAGCACGTTTTTACGAAACTGTGGTCTGCAGCGCGCCAACAGCGGCGTTTCGTGTGGTGGAAACGGCGCAGCAATTCGACGAAGCGTGGTATGAACTGAAAAAAGACCATGCCAAGCTGTGCATAAAGCCCTCGGTTTCGGTGTATGGCCTGGGCTTTGCCGTAATTGATGAAGAGCGCTCCAACGCGCAGCTGCTACTCGAAGGCGTGCAGCACCACATTGGGTTGGATGATCTGCGGCGCGGCTTTGGAGCGATGGAAACTTTTCGCCCCATGTTGCTGATGGAATACCTGGATGGACCCGAGTTCAGCGTGGACTGCCTGGGTGACAACGGCCGACTGGTCTGCGCCATTGTGCGCAAAAAGTCACTGGTCGTTGGCCAAGGCCAGCTGATCGAACTGCGCGATGACATTTTTGAAAGCAGCCGCCAACTCACCGAAACCTACAGCCTGAACGGCGTTTTCAACGTGCAGTTCCGCGAGGGGCAAAACGGCCTGGGCCTGCTGGAGATCAACCCGCGCATGTCTGGTGGTATTGGCATGGCCTGTTTGGCTGGGCCCAATTTGCCCTACCTGGCTTTGGTCGGGTTTGACCGCGGGCATGACACTCTGGCGGTGTCAGAGGTCCAAGCTGGGCTGCGTGTGGGTGAAATCGCGTTTGCCATGGAGATGCCATGAGCGCCGCTGTGGTCCCGTGCACAGCGGCTAAGTCGGGCCCATGAAGACAAGCATCGCTTCTTTGCCGGAACTTGGCACTGGCACGCGAAACAGCGTGTGCGATCTCATGCTGCCCACTGGGCAGATGGTATTGCGCGTTGAGGGCGGCGGGCTATTTTCCCTGGACGATTTGATCGGCTTTGCGGCGCGGGTCAACACCCGACGCGGTTTCTTGTTTTTGAGCAAGGTGCTGGGCAAACACTGGCCGGTCACACCGCGGCTGATGCAGGCAATTCACAGCGACCTGGCGTCGCGTATTCCATCTGACTTGCCGGGACCGGTGGTGTTCATTGCCATGGCCGAAACCGCGATTGGTCTGGGCCAAGGCGTTTTTGAAGCCTGGAAAACCGCCCACCCACAGCGAGAAGCGCTGTTTTTGCACACTACCCGCTACCACGTGGGTGACACGCCCACCATCGAGTTTGAAGAGGCACACAGCCACGCGCCGCGTCAGTTTCTGCACCAGCCGGACGAGGCTCGGCTGCAACGCCAGTGGCTGCGTGCCCGCTCGCTGGTGCTGATTGATGACGAGGCCAGCACAGGCAACACGTTTTTGAATCTAAGCGCTGCCTGCCGCGTCCTGATTCCGGCTCTCGAACGCGTGCATCTGGCGGCTATCACCAACTTCATGGGTGCCAATGCCAACGCAGCCTTGTCAGAGCGCTTTGGCCTACCGGTCACGGTGGGCGCTGCACTCAGCGGCGAATACGCCTTCACGCCTGGCCAGTTGCAGCCTGCCAGCAGCGCAGCGCAGCTGTTTGAAGCCCATGCAGAACGGGGCGCCAGCCCCTGTTTTGGCCGTCTCGGCTTGGATCAGCTTCTCAGCCCACCCACAGCATTGGCTCAGCGTTTGAGAGCAGACATCGGCCCGAACGAGCGGGTGCTGGTGCTGGGAACTGGTGAATTCATGCACATGGCATTTCTGCTGGCGCGGGCGTTGGAGGCCGATGGCGTCAACGTCGTGGTGCAGTCCACCACGCGCTCACCCATTTTGCAATGGGGCGCGGTCAGCCACGTTATGAAGTTCCCCGACAACTACGGCGAAGGGGTGGACAATTTCGTCTACAACATTGCGCCCAGTCAGTACGAGCACGTTTTTGTTTGTCACGAAACGCCGCCCAATGCGGCGCTGCAGCAACTGGCCAACGCCGTCCAGGGTCGGCTGTTCCACTTTTCATCCGAGAGCCACTGTGAAGAAATTCCTGTTCGTTGACCTGGACGACACCCTGTTCCAAACGCCGGGCAAGTGTGCAGACGAAACCGACCTGCGCCCTGCCGCCTATTTGCAAGACGGCTCCGCCTGCTCTTTTTCGACGCCGCGCCAGCGCGCGTTCTTCGAGCTGATGGACCGAGAGATGATCTTGATTCCGACCACAGCACGCAACCACAACGCCCTGAAGCGGGTTGGCCTGACATTTTCCAGTCACGCCATCATCGATTACGGCGGCGTCGTATTGACGCCCAACGGCACGCCCGATGGCGACTGGCTGGAGCTGATGCGCGCTGACATGGCGCTGGCATTGAACGGTCTGAAAGAGGCCATTGATGTGATTGACCGCTATTCGGCGCAGGTCGGTCTGAAAGGCCGGGCGCGCTTGGTTGAGGACTACAACACGCCGTTTTATATCGTTGTCAAGGACCCGGACAAGCAGCCCGATCGGCTGGCGCAGATTGAGCGCGAAGCATTGCAGGACTGGGTTGCCAGCGAAGCGGGCCAGGGCTTTTACCTTCACCGCAACAGCAACAACCTGGCTGTGTTGCCCAAAACGCTGAACAAGGCGCGTGCTGTTCATTACCTGCGCCAGCAGCTACAGGCAGAGCACGGCGAGATCATGACCCTGGGTATGGGCGACAGCCAATCCGATGCACGCTTCATGGCTGCCTGCGACTACGCCATTGTGCCAAGTGGCACCCAGCTCGCGGCCCTGACGGTTGCGGCATGGTGAATTTCTCCGGGAGCTACCGCCCGGACGATGTCACGTTCTTGCTCAAGCGTTTACCGACCCTGCCATTTGTCGATATCGCGCGAAAGGAGAAACTGATCCAGTCGGGCCAGCGGCATTACAGCGAAATGCTCTCGCCCGAAGCTTTGCCTTCCGCACGCTATCTGGACATATTTCGAAGCGCCTGCGAGGCCAACCGCAGGCAGATGGCCCACGATTGCCTCACGCTCGCCGGCTTGATTGCAGCGCGGCGCACCGGCCCGATTACGCTGGTTTCGCTGGTGCGCGCTGGCACACCGGTGGGCGTGATCCTCAAGCATTTGTTGCGTCAGGTGCTGGGGCGCGAGGCCGCCCATTACTCGGTTTCCATCGTGCGCGACCGGGGCATAGACGCGGTGGCGCTGCGCCACATTCTGGCCCAGGGCCATGCGCCGCAATCCCTTGTTTTCATCGACGGCTGGACGGGCAAGGGCGTGATCTCGCAGGTGCTGACACAGGCCATTGAGAGCTTCAACCATTGCCATGCCTGTGCCATCGATCCAGGTCTGTATGTGTTGTCCGACCTGGCAGGCACCGCTGCCTGCGCTGCCTCGGCGCTGGATTACCTGATTCCGTCGAGTATTCTGAACGCCACCGTGTCTGGGCTGGTCAGCCGCTCGGTGTTGAACGACGCCATCGGCCCTGGCGATTTTCATGGCTGTGTGTATTACAAAGAATTTGAAGCGCACGATGTGTCCCGCAAATTTGTTGACGATTTGGTTGCTGCGGGCGTGGCACTGGCCAATCAGGAAGGCTTGAGCGCGCCAGTCCCAGTCGACCTTACCCATGCCCGCGAAACTTCCAGCCATTTCCTGGCCGCTACCATGGCGCAACACGGCATCGCCGATGTCAATTTGATCAAACCCGGTATCGGTGAGGCCACACGCGTGCTGCTGCGCCGGGTACCGCGTCTGCTGCTGTTGTGCGATCCCGATGCGCCCGATGTGGCACATCTGAAGGTGCTAGCGGCAGAAAAATCGGTTCCCCTGATCGTGGACGCCGGTCTGCCCTATCAAGCTGTGTCCCTCATCGAGAGTGCTTTAGATGGCTGAAAAAAAAATGCTGGGTGCTTCTTTGTATGTGCCGGCCACCCACAAAGATTTGCAGCAAATCGCCGATGGTGAGTTGCTCAACGAGGTTCGTTCGCTCATTTTTTGTACCGAAGACGCGGTGGCAGACAGCGAGCTGAGTTACGCCCTGTTCAATCTGTCTTTGGTGCTGCAACAGATGACGCAGCGCCTGAACACCGACCGCTTTGTTCGGGTGCGCAACCCAGATGTGTTGCGCCGTGTGCTGGAGATTCCCGGCTCAGAAAAGCTGAGCGGCTTTGTGTTGCCCAAAACCACCCGGCACAACTTCGACGCCTACTTCCGTCAAGTTCGCAAAACCCATTTTCAGCTGATGCCGACCCTAGAGACCGCCGAGGTGTTTGACGAGACCGAGATGAAGCTGTTTCGCCAGTGTCTGGAGCAGCCTGGCGTGCGCGAACATATTTTGGCGTTGCGCATCGGCGGCAACGACCTGCTGGCCTTGCTGGGCATCCGGCGCCCTCGCAGCATGACGATTTACCGCACCCCGATCGGACCGGTTATTTCCCGACTGGCCACCACTTTTTTGCCTTACGGCTTTGCGCTGACCGCGCCGGTGTTTGAGCACCTGGACACGCCAGCCTTGCTGGCGCAGGAGGGGGAGGAAGACCTGGCACACGGACTGGTGGGCAAAACCGCCATTCACCCCAGCCAGGTCGCGCTGATCGAACAGCATTACCGTGTCCACCACAGCGATGTGGAAGCGGCGCTGCGCATCATGAACCCAGACAGTCCGGCTGTGTTCAAAATGCACAACTCAATGTGCGAAGTGGCGACCCACCGCACTTGGGCACATGGCGTGGTGGAACAGGCGCGTGTTTTTGGTGTCCACCAGCCTGATGGTGAGACCACCAAAAGCGCTGTCACCTCCCCGAACCAGCAACAAAACAACACTTTGAAGGCTTGAACCATGACCGATTTCACACGGGGACAAAAAGGAAAATTGGCCGACATGGGCTGCACAGGATCGTTTCCTGTCACGCTCGCGGTGTCGGCGCAAGGTATGGACACAGACATCAGCTGCTTCGGTCTGGATGGCGAGGGCAAGCTGTCTGATGACCGTTTCATGGTGTTTTTTAACCAGAAATCGTGTCCTGGCGGCGGCGTGACACTGGAACTGGGCCAGGGCAGCGCCACCTTCAACACCGATTTGGCGCGTCTGCCTGAGACGATCCACAAGCTGGTGTTCACCGTTTCCATCAATGGCGAGGGGACCATGCGCAAACTTGGCGCCAGCAGCCTGCGATTGGGTAGCACCACGTTCTCGTTTTCAGGCTCGGACTTCCAGAGCGAGAAAGCCGTGATCGTTGGCGAGATTTACAAACGCGACGGTGTGTGGCGCTTTGGCGCTGTGGGCCAGGGTTTCAATGGTGGGCTGTCAACGCTGCTCCAGCATTTTGGCGGCACCGAGGCGGCGACCCCAACCCCGGCACCCGCGCCTGCTGCAACGCCAGCCCCAGCCCCGACACCAGCCCCTGAAGCGAGAAAAGTTTCGCTGTCCAAAATCACGCTGGAGAAACGCGGCGACAAAATTTCGCTGGAAAAAGGGGGGCGGCAGGGCTTTGGGCGCGCACGCGTCAACCTGAACTGGAACCAGTCGGCAGCGCCCGCTGCTGCGCCTGCCGCGCCGAAGAAAGACGGTTTTCTCAGTCGAATGATGCGTGGCGGCGGTACGGCGCCGCGCGCCAACACAGGCATCGACTTGGACCTGGGCTGCATGTACGAATTGGCGAACGGCAAGCCCGGTTGCGTACAAGCGCTGGGCAACAGCTGGGGCAGTTTTGATCAACCGCCTTATATCAGCCTCGATGGCGATGACCGCTCGGGCACCAGCACAGCCGGGGAAACCCTGTTCATCAACGGCGACCAGTTCCACCAGATCAAGCGCGCGCTGATTTTCACTTTCATTTATGAAGGCGCGGCCAACTGGGCCTCCACCAACGGCGTGGTGACGATCGAGATGGCAGGCCAAGCGCCAGTGGAAGTGCGGTTGGACAATGGCACCGACGCCTCGATGTGCGCCATTGCGATGATCGAGAACACCGGTGGCAAGCTGCAGATCACCAAGCTGGTCGAGTATTTTCACCATGCCGGCTCCAAGAGCACACACCAGCTGATGAACGAGCGCTTTGGCTTCGGTTTGCGCTTCAAGGCTGGTAGCAAAGATTGAGCTGCTGGAGCCTTGAACACCCGAACCAAGCCATGACACGCTTCCTGCCCAGCGCGCACCGTTTCCAGCCATGACCCAAGATACCCAGTTTCCCATCCACGAAAACCGCGTCTGGAGCGACGAGCGCTGGACTGCGCGCGTGGTGAAAAACGAAGATGACGACGGCTGGGCGGTGGCGATGTTTCTGGACGGTGAGGCCGAGCCGGCGCTGGTGGGACCCTGGACCATGGGCCGCGACAAGAAAAACCCCAAGCCACTGGATACCAATGCGTTCAACACGCTGGTGAAAACCGCCAAAGAGGTGATCCGCCGCTCCGAGCAGCAGCGCCACGCCGAGCTGAACAAAAACCTCAGCGTGACGGTGGGCGGGCGGCGCGTGCGCGTGGCACTCGCCATCGTGCCGGATGAAGAGGGCGCAACCGCCACGCTGAGCGCCAGCAACGAGTTTGACGAGGCACTGGCGGTGGTGTCGGTGCCGCCCACTTTCAAGCTGACCGCGAGCAGCGCCGAGGCCTGGGTGGCATCGGGTTTCGAGAGGCCGCAGCGATGATCGACGCTTTGATTGCGGGCCGCCTGATGGGCGATGTCTCGCGCCGTGTGGACAAGGCCGGGCGCACCTACCTGGTGGCGCGTGTGCTGGCGCGCAACAAGGCAGACGAGGAATTCATCGTCAACGTGATCGCGTTCGACGAGGCGGCTTGCGCGGCCTTGCTGGCCCTGCGCGACGGCCAGGCGCTCGCGCTCTCAGGCGCACTTACGCCCAAGGTGTGGACCGACAAACAGGGCATTGCCCGCCCCAGCCTGGACCTGGTGGCCGTGCAGGTGATGACCGCGCTGGACGGGGCGGGCTGAGCCGGCGTTGTCTCATTGCGGGGGTTTTGGGGGAGACGTCTGTCGCTGTGCGGCTGGCCATGCCACCCGATGCCATGTTGCACGCACCGTCTCCCGCCTTACGGGGTCGGTGTTTGGGCTGCTGCCAGCCGGGCCAGCGCATCGCAGCGCCACCCATCCAGCGCCCCATAAAACCCTTCCCACACGCAGCCGTTGCAGCCGCGCTCGCAGCAGGTGGTGGGCTCGGGGGGCGGTGGGCGCAGGGCGGTGTCGAGATCGATGCCTTGTTGCCGCGCAACACCGTGCAGGTGGGCGATCAGCGCGTGGGCGCTGGGCAGGTCGGCCAGCACCACCTGGCGGGGGTCGTGGCGGGTGAAGCGGGGCTGGCGTTTGCCTTCAAATTTACCCGTTTCATTGAACATCGCCGCCGGTCGCACCCACAGCCCGAAGCCGCCATAAAGGGCTCGGTACAGCGTCGTGCCTTGCAGGGTTTCACTACAGCGCACGGTGTCGATCACGCTGTACCAGCCGCCTTTGTAATGGCGGTACAGGCCGGGCGGCGTTGTGTTTAACAGCGGCAGATCGGTGTCGGTGTCGGTGGGGGCGGTGGGATCGTACATGGCGCGATTCGGAAAAAAATAACCGCCCGAATGTGCCAAATCCCCCGGGGGTTTAGAGCGTGGGGTGCGGCAGCTGCGGCACCGGCAGGCCGCCGCGTTGCGCCACGCCCTGTGCCCAGGCCGCGAGCCAGTGCGGCAGGGTGTCGGCCGGCTCCTCGCCCAGCCCGCGCACCACGCAGCCAGCCGCCGCGCCGGTGGCCGCCACCTCGCGCAGCTGCGCTGGCGTCAGAATGCCGCCGATGCCGACCACCGGTGCCGGCGCCATATGCGCCCACCAGGCCAGGTTGTCCAATCCTTGGGCATGCCAGGGCATGTCTTTGGTGGTGGTCGGCCAGACCGGGCCGCAGGCGATCAGGTCGGGTTGTAGCGCGGCGGCGCGGCACAGCTCCCACAGGCTGTGCGAACTCAGCCCGAGCTGCACGCCGCTGTCGCGCGCCGCTTGCAAGCGCGTGTGTTCGGCGGGCGTGAGGGCCAGCAGGTCGTCTTGCCCCAGGTGCAGCGCGCGCGCGCCGGCTTCCAGCGCCAGCTGCCAGTGGTCGTTGACGACCAGCGTGGCAGCCGCCGTTTGCGCTGCGCGCAGGCTGCGCCGCACCTGCTCGCTCAGGTGCCTGGTCCAGGCGGCATCGTCCACGCTGCCGGGCCGCTTCATGCGCAGCTGAATGGTGCCCACCGTGGGAGTGACATGCAGCACCGCTTCCACCCGCTCGGCGCTGTCCACGATGGCGTAAACGCCCGGATCGCGGCCGCGCGGCCCGCTGGCCCAGGCGGCTGGTGGGGCAGCATCAAGCGAGAGCTGCGGCAGCAACGACGGCTCCAGTGCAAAGCCCGCGCGGGCGATCACTGGGCCGATGCCCCGGCCCACGGCGCGTGCGTTTCGTAGCGCGAAGGTGGCCGCCATCTTGGCCAGCACCGCCGCATCGGCCAGCACCCAGCCCAGCGCCAGCGCTGCTGCCAAGGCACTGGCGAAGGTGCAGCCGGTGCCGTGGTTGTTTGGCATGTTTTCGCGCGGCAGGTAGAGCCAGCCTTGCGCCTGTGGCGTGTCCAGCCAGTCGAGCGACAGGCTGGCGTGGCGCTCGACAATGGCTGCGTCGCCGCCGGTGATCACCACCGCCTCGCAACCCAGTGCGCGCAGTGCCCGGGACTGCGCCGGGATGTCGGCGGGGCAGCCCCCTTCCAGCATTTCCAGCAGCGCCTCGGCCTCGGCCTGGTTCGGCGTGACCACGGTGGCGCGCGGCAACAGCAGCTCGCGGTAGGCGGCGCGCAGCTCGGCGTCGGCCAGCGCAGCGCCGGTGCTGGCGCGCAGCACCGGGTCGACCACCAGCGCCAGCGGCTGTCGCTCGCGCAGCCGGTCGACAAAGTGCGCCAGCAAGCGCACGTTCTCTGCGCTGCCCAGCAGCCCGGTTTTGATGACGCGCGGCGGCATGTCAGCCGCCAGTGTGTCGAGCTGGGCCTGCAACACATGGGGCGGTGTGGCCTCGATGTGCGTTACCTCAAGCGTGCTTTGTGCTGTGATGCCGGCGACCACGGTGCAGCAATGCACGCCAAAGGCGTCGGCCGCGCGCTGATCAGCTGCCAGGCCAGCGCCGCCGCCGCTGTCGGTGCCGGCGATGCTCCAGATGATGGGGGTCATAAAGGTTTTTTCTTTGAGAGTGTCGTCAATGACGCGGGGGTTTTTGTCGATCTGAACAGCGCGCGATGTCCCCAACCAAGGGCACAGCGGAACGGGCTTCGCCCGGCCGCCAGTGCCGTCCCCCTCCCGAAGGAGAGGGGGAAGACGCGAGGCGGCGCAGGGGGTGCTTCTTCACCCGATGAGGAATGGTTGACCAGATACCGGCGTGCTCGCCACCGCCATCGACTGCGGCGCCATCACGCCAGCTTCAAACGCGCCGCGCCCAGCCTCGACCGCCTGGCCAAACGCGCGCGCCATGCGCACCGGGTCCACCGCCTGGCTCACAGCCGAGTTCAGCAGCACCGCGTCCATGCCGAGCTCCATTGCCTGCGCGGCGTGGCTGGGCGCGCCGATGCCGGCGTCCACGATCAGCGGCACACCGGGCAAGCGCGCGCGCAATGTGCGCAGCGCAAACGGGTTGATCAGTCCCTGGCCCGAACCAATCGGCGCACCCCATGGCATGAGCACCTCGCAACCCACATCGAGCAGCCGCTGGCAGGTGACGAGGTCGTCGGTGCAGTAAGGGAAGACCTGGAAGCCATCGCGCACAAGCTCGGCTGCCGCCTCCACCGTGCCCCACGGGTCGGGCTGCAAGGTGTGTTCGTCGCCGATCACCTCCAGCTTGATCCAGGCGGTGCCGTAAAGCTCGCGCGCCATCTGCGCCAGCGTCACCGCTTCGCGCGCGGTGCGGCAGCCAGCGGTGTTGGGCAACAACCGCGCCCCGCGCTCGCGCACAGCGCCCTGGATGATGGCGATGAAGCCGTTGTCGCCTGCGCCACTGCCCAGTGTGCGCTTGAGGCCCACGGTGACGATCTGCGTTCCGCTCTCAGCGATGCTTTGCGCCAGCACCTGTGGCGATGGGTAGCCAGCTGTGCCGAGCAGGAAGCGGCTGGTGAGTTCGATGCCATACAGCGTCCAGGGGTGTGAAGCTTGATTCATGAAAGACCGTTTTCAATGCGCTGGACGGAGCGCGACAGATTTCGCGAGAGACGCAGCCAGCCCAGGGCTGCATCGCGCCTTCGCGCCTTTGGGGGAAGGCGCGAGAAAAAGGCCGAAGCGAAGCGGCGCGGGGGGCATGTTCAGCCCCCGACGATGGCCTGGAAGGTGAGCACATCGTCGCCAGCGTGCAAGGTGGTGGTGGCGCGTTGCTCGCGCTGCACAAACTGGCCGTTGACGGCGGTGGCCACGCTGTCGGTCGCGATACCGTGCTGGGCCAGCAGTTCGTCCAGCGTGAGCGGGGTCGCCAGTGTCTGCGCCTGACCGTTGAAGCGCAGCGAACCGCTGCCTGTCTCGGCCGATGTGCTGGTGTTTTCAAACATGGCTTGTCTCCTGGGTGGGTGTGTCCAGCCCCAACGCCACCAGCGCGTCTTGCACCAGCGCGGGCGCGAGCAGCCAGCCGTGTCGAAACAGACCGTTGATACGCAGCAGGCCGGGCTCGATGTGGGTATGGGGCTCGTTGTCGGGCAGGGCAGGGCGCAGGTTGCTTTCCATGTGCACGATGCGCGCCTCCGCCAATTCGGGGATCACGCTGTGCGCCGCGCTCATCAGCTCCACCGCAGTGCGCAGGCTCACTGGCGAGCGGTCTTCGCTCTCGATCTCGCTGGCCCCCACCACAAAGCGATCGCCCGGGCGCGGCACGATGTAGACGCGGTGGCGCGGGTGCAACAGGCGCACCGGCCGCTGCAGCCGCACGCCGGGTGCGTGCAGCCAGATGATTTCGCCGCGCACGCCGCGCACAGCGTCTGTGGCACTCGGCTCCCGCTGTTCGCCCTGGGCCGCAGACCGAACGGATGGGTTGGTGTGCGAGGGCGGTGGCACGCGTAGGCTGGCCCCCACGCCGCGCACGTCGATGGCCAAGTCAACGCTCACAGCATCGCCATCGGCCAGCACGATACGCCCCGGCTCAACATCCGCTACGCGCTCGCCCCAGCACCAGTAAACGCCGGGCGCATGTGCCGCAAGCGCGCTCATCAGCTCGCGCGTCATCACCTGGGCTTCCTGGGGCAGCAACCAGGCCTGCAAGCCAGGCGCCAGCGCGGGCTCCAGGGCGGCGAGGGTAGCTCGGTCCAGCGGCTGTGGCACAGGCAATTCGGCGGCCAGCGCGGGCGCGGCCTGCAGCCGAGCCAGCACGCGCTGCGCAGCGCCCAGATCGGCCCGGTGCGCCAACAGCAGGCTGCCATGCTGCGCAAACAGCGGCGCGCTGACACCCGCTTCTCGCAGGACATCCGTCACCCCGCGCCAAAGCGCCAGCGAGCGCCAGCCCAGCCGCGCCACATCAGGCCCAGCGTTGTCCAGCTCGGCCAGCGGGCTCAGCATGCCCGCCGCTGTGAAGCCAGCGGCGTGGGTTGACGCGGATACCGCCAGGGTGCCGATGACTGGTGCCTGCGGGCCAGGCGTCGGGTCGAACACGGTGACCGCGTGCCCGGCGTGCGACAGCCGCCAGGCCAGCAGCCGCCCGAGCACACCCGCACCGGCGATACCAATCTTGAGCGTAGCCATAGCGTTAAGCCCTCTTGTTCAACGAGGTGGTGATGGCGTCCAACGGCAGGTAAAACTCACCGCCCACCGCCTTGAACTCCGCGCTCTTCTGTTCCATGCCTTGCTTGAGCGCCTCGATCTCGCTCAAGCCCTTGGTGGCCGCATAGTCGCGCACGTCTTGCGTGATCTTCATCGAGCAGAACTTCGGTCCGCACATGGAGCAGAAATGCGCTTCCTTGCTGGAGTCCTTGGGCAGGGTTTCGTCGTGGTAGTCGCGCGCTGTGTCGGGATCGAGGCCGAGGTTGAACTGGTCGATCCAGCGGAACTCGAAACGCGCCTTGCTCATGGCGTCATCGCGGGCGCGCGAACCGGGATGGCCTTTGGCGTTGTCGGCCGCGTGGGCTGCGATTTTGTAGGCCATGATGCCCTGCTTCACATCGTCTCGGTTTGGCAGACCCAGGTGTTCCTTCGGCGTGACATAGCAAAGCATTGAGGTGCCCATCCAGCCGATCATGGCCGCGCCAATGGCTGAAGCGATGTGGTCGTAGCCCGGCGCGATGTCGATGGTGAGCGGGCCCAGCGTGTAGAACGGCGCCTCGTGGCAGTGCTTCAACTGCTCGTCCATGTTGGCCTGGATCATGTGCATCGGCACATGGCCTGGCCCTTCGATCATGGTTTGCACATCGTGCTTCCAGGCGATTTGCGTGAGCTCGCCCAGTGTGGCGAGTTCGGCAAATTGCGCTTCGTCGTTGGCATCGGCCGCGCAGCCCGGGCGCAGACCATCGCCAAGCAAGAAGGTCACATCGTAGGCCTTCATGATGTCGCAGATCTCTTCGAAATGCGTGTGCAGGAAGTTTTCCTTGTGGTGCGTGATGCACCACTTGGCCAAAATGCTGCCACCGCGCGAGACGATGCCGGTGCGGCGCTGTGCGGTGAGGTGGATGTAGGCCAAGCGCACGCCCGCATGAATGGTGAAGTAGTCCACGCCTTGCTCGGCTTGCTCGATCAGCGTGTCGCGGTAGATAGCCCAGGTGAGGTCTTCGGCCACGCCGCCCACCTTTTCCAACGCCTGGTAAATCGGCACCATGCCGATGGGTACCGGGCTGTTGCGCACGATCCAGTCGCGCGTGGTGTGGATGTTGCGCCCGGTGGACAGGTCCATCACGTTGTCGGCGCCCCAGCGCGTGGCCCAGACCAGTTTGTCCACCTCTTCTTCAATGCTGGAGGTGACGGCCGAGTTGCCAATGTTGGCGTTGATCTTGACGCCGAAGTTGCGCCCGATCGCCATCGGCTCCACCTCGGGGTGGTTGATGTTGGCCGGGATGACAGCGCGCCCGCGCGCCACCTCGTCGCGCACAAACTCGGGCGTGAACAGCTCGGGAATGCGCGCTTCCATCGGGTTGCCGCGCAAGCGCGCCTCACGCGCCAGGTCGTTCAGGTATTCCTTCATCCACTCGCGTTTGCCGTTCTCGCGAATCGCCACATATTCCATTTCAGGCGTGACGATGCCGCGACGCGCGTAGTGCATCTGCGTCAGGTTCTGGCCCGATTTGGCGCGGCGCGGCGTGCGCTGCAGGCCAGCGTCTTCGGCGCGCAGCGCCTGGATGCGCTCGATGGTGGTGTTGTTCTGCTCGGCCTCGTTTTTCACGCCGTCGTCCAGCGCGGCGCGCTGGCGGCCTTCGTAGGTTTCGGTGTCACCGCGCGCGTCCAGCCAGGGGCCACGCAGATCTGGCAGACCGCGGCGGATGTCGATGCTGGCGGTGGGGTCGCTGTAAGGGCCCGAGGTGTCGTACACCGTCACGCATTCGCCGTTGGTCAGCGCGATCTCACGCATAGGCACGTTCACGCCGGGCTGCGTGCCCGCGACGTGAACTTTGCGCGATGCCGGAAAGGATTCACGGCTGAGTGCGAACTGGTCGGCGAAAGGAATTTTTTCGGGGGCGTTCATGGCGGCGGTCTCCTGGAGAAATAGCTGTTGACGCAAAGAAAACAGCTCCGGAGACCGCCCGTCAAAACATGCACCCTGTTTCGTCCATTTTTCGCCGATGTGTGGCGGACAGACCTTCGCAAAGCAGATCGGATGCAAGCCCTGGGGGCTGCGCTCTTCTTTCGCCGGTACTAGCCGGATCAAGTTCGCGGGTTTGGTTTTTTTAACCATCTCAGCGCGGGACCTTGGCAGGTCCGTGCACCCCGGAGCAGAACGAAGTGTAGCCTAGGGTTCCAGCCGCTCGCCCTGGTACGGGTATAGCGCGGTGCCATCGGCGATGGACCGCCCGGTCAATGCTTGGCGGATTCAAATCTGAAGTGCAACACCCTTGGTGTTGGTGAATGAGGGTGGAGTGCTGCACATCGAAGCGCTGGTGCAGCGCGTTGTATGGATCGGATCTTTCAGCGAAAGATTCCGTTACAGTCACCACGGCGGCAGTATGTATGAACAGTGCCTCCACAGATCTGCCCAAAAAAGGCGTTGCAATATCCATTTCAAGACTGCTAACCGAACCTCTTACAAGGAGCCGGCGCACACATAAAGGTTTTTTGATGATTGCCCTTCAGAGTGTTGTTAAGCCCCTTCCCGGTCGGTGCACAGGTCTCTTGGCAACTGCGTTTCTCACAGTATGGTTGTCGGGATGCGCCGTTCAAGCACCCTCCAACACACCGGTTGAGGCTCCGCAGTCGGTTGCTGCGCAACTCGCAGCGCAGCAATCCTTGCTGACCGCCGCACCCATGGCGCCAGCCCTCAAACGGAAAATCGCTCTTGGCCGCATCAGCAATGAAACCAGTTACGGGCAGTCACTGCTGCGCGACAACAGCGGCGATCCGCTGGGTAAGCAAGTAACCGACCTCATGAGTAAGGCGCTCACTTCATCGGGTGCCTATTTGGTGTTTGAGCGTCCAGATATTGGCCGATTGCAGGCAGAAAGCCGCTTGACCGATACCCGCCTGAATTTGGTGGGTGTGGACGCGCTAGTTATTGGCTCGCTCACGGAGTTCGGCCGTAAAACCGTGGGGGCCAAGGGCTTTGTGTCGTCCAGCAAACGCCAGGTCGCCTTCGCCAAGGTTGACATTCGGGTCGTTGATATCAGCACCGGTCTTGTGTTTTTTGCCACTTCTGGGGCTGGTGAAGCCTCGACGGAGACCGCATCAACTTTTGGCTTTGGCTCACAAGCTGCCTACGACGGCACTTTGAACGATTCAGCAATTCGCCAAGCGGTGAGCGCAGCAGTTAGCCGCTTGTCGGTGGAAATGAGTAGCCGCCCTTGGCAAACCGCCATTTTGAAATTAGATGGCAATCAGCTTTTTTTGGGCGGCGGACAAGCGCAGGGCATAAAGCCAGGAATGCAGTTCACAGTCAACACCGTGGGTGAGCAAATTAAGTCAGCGCAAACAGGTGCCATCGTCACCCTGCCTGGACGAATGCTCGCCACAGTTCGAGTGGACAGTTTGTTCGGCGACAACGAACTAAATGAAGGATCCAGTGCCACGGTCGTTTCCGGCTCTTTGGCAGGCCACCAAGCCAGCCAGCTCGTCGTACGTTTTGAAGGGGTCAAGTGATGAAGAACACCCTTTATGCGGCGCGACTGGTGATGCGATTTGCTTTGACTGTCGCTTTCCCCTTGATTTTTTTGCCTGGCTGCACGCAGATGCCCACAGAAAAACAGAGCGTGTCGGACATGCGTCCGCAGATCTCCTTCAAGGCCATTGATGCTCAGCGTCATGTGGCACGCGTTGTTATTGATGGACTGGACATGGGTGCCCTGGGCGCTTACCTCGACGGTACAGCCGCTCTCCGTATTGTCCCGGGTACGCACGTGCTGCGCGTAGTACAAGGCACTCAAGTGTTGCTCAACGAAAAGTTCTATCTCGGTGAGGGCGTAAACCACACCTTCACCATTCAGTAAAGGCATGCCCATGACAAACCGAATTCTTTTGTTCCCAGCGCTGGCCTTACTGATCGCTCTCACCGGCTGTGCATCGCCAGGCCTTTACCAATGGGGAGGCTACGACCAAGCCCTATACGCAGGATACAAGGACGCGACCAAAATGGAGGTACTGCGGCTAAAACTTGAAGCTCACCTGAGCAAGATGGAAAAATCCGGACAAAAAGCAGCACCAGGGCTGTACGCTGAACTAGGCACCCTCCACCTGCAAGCGGGCGCGGCTGACATAGCTCGCGGCTACTACGCCAAAGAACGAGACGCCTGGCCAGAGAGTCAGGTCCTAATGACCTCTCTGATTCAAACCATTGAGCGCCGCAAAGCGGCATCAGCCAGCGGGACCAAGCCATGAGAATCGTCAGTTTTCCCTCGGCAAGAGCCTTTGCTCTCGCAGTTATGTGCGCTGCGGTAACGTTGTTGACGGGCTGTGCGACCCAACCCACCAAAGTTGATCAAAGCGCTTTTCTAGCAGCAGCGCCGCGCTCGATTTTGGTGGTCCCCACTATCAACCGTTCGCTCGATGTGGACGCGCCCAACTACGTCTTGGCGGCGCTACCGATTCCAATCGCTGAAAAAGGCTACTACGTGTTTCCGGTCAACACGACTAAGTTTGTGCTTGAGCAAGAAGGCTTTTATGAGGGTGAGCGCATTCACCAGCAGCCCCCTGAGACCTTAGCCAAGCTCTTTGGTTCAGATTCTGTGCTGTACGTGACAATCAACCAGTGGGACGCGAAGTTCGTATTGTTCACCACTGTGGTGACAGTGGCGTTCGATTACCGTCTGGTGAATAAAGACGGCGCAGAGATTTGGAAAGAGAGCGTACGCATGCAGTACCAGCCGCAAAATAACAACAACTCTGCTTCGCCGATGGCCGCCTTAATTGGTGCGGTGATCAACGCTGCGATTACGCGTGCTGCCCCTAACTACATGCCACTGACTCAGCAAGCAAACCAGCTGGCATTCATCCTGGGCCCCAACGCCTTGCCGGATGGACCGTACCGCGCAGCTGTTGCCGGTAAGAAATAACCCTTCTGGGGGATGGCCTGAATAACCTACGGCTGGTCGTGCTGCGGAATTTGCGAATTTCGCTGGGTGGAATTCCGCAACGACCAAGCGGCAGTTGCTGCCTTTTTCCCCCTCGCTTGAAGCGTTTTTGTCGCTGTCACGGCCATCGCCCTTTTCGCCCCCACCTTGGTCCTTGTGTTTGCGCTTGGCCCGCAAAGCCAGCAGGCCAACAACCGCCGCCACACGGGCGGGTTTCTCAACTCGCTGGCCACCGGCCACTGCAACCTGATGCTGCTCACGCTGATGCCCACAGCCTCGGGTATCGAAGCAGCGGCCGATCTGGCTGGCCATCTGCGATCATTGCGGCATGTCAAGTGATTTCTCCTCGGAGCCCTCTCCCTTGCTGGTGGCGTGCTTGTGCGCGCAGTGGTGTGGCACATGCCGCGACTACCAGCCCCTGTTTACCCAATTGCAGGCCGAACTCCCACAAACCAGGTTCATGTGGGTGGACGTGGAAGACGAATCTGAACTGGTTGACCCCGTGGAAGTTGAGAACTTTCCGACACTGCTGATCGCACGTCATGGCAAGCCGCTGTTCTTTGGCACCGCAACGCCCCACCTGGAAACGCTCAAGCGCTTGATACAGAACTACCGCTCTGCCCCGCAACCGGGGGCCCAGCAGAGCGATGACGTTGTGGCACTGGCCAAGCGGCTCACGGCACGCCTAACGCTTGACGCGTGACACGCGACCCACGGCGGTTTTGAGTCGGTCCATGTTGTCACGCACGGTATCGGTATGAGAAGACACCCGAAGAACATCTCGGTCTTCAGACGGCCGAAGAAGCCCTCGCACGCGGCGTTGTCCGGTGAGCATCCCTTGCGCGACATCGAACGAACCAACTTCGCATCAGCGATGCGGGCCAACCAGCCTGGCCATTGGTAGTGGCCGCCACGCCATGGCCGCGATCCGTGATCTGCTTGACCGCTTCCGACTTGAATTCGGCTGGATACCTGACTCTCTTCATGACTCGTTCTACGTTTCAATTTCGACCCTACCTTTAACATCCCGTACGATCATAAGGACGCTTGTGAAAGAGATGTGGATGGGCAGCGTACCAATCTTTCATCGCCTGCATCGGCGTCTTGCTCTTCAAGGCCGATTGCGGGAACTGGTGGTTGTACAAGGCGACGTATCGGGTGAGCGTCTGCGCCAGGTCCTCAGCACTGTTGAA
>Ga0105050_10002976_pt1 | contig 23823 bp, 30 predicted proteins | sample FRY01_FD_78088 | JGI IMG/M metagenome (GOLD analysis project Ga0105050, IMG submission 78088) | Freshwater microbial communities from Lake Fryxell liftoff mats and glacier meltwater in Antarctica - FRY-01 | ecosystem: Environmental > Aquatic > Freshwater > Ice > Glacier meltwater ...
CCGTATCGCCCAATTGTTGATAACTCCGGTCGCTTCGGTGGAGTGGGTGGTGGTGGCCGATCTAGGTGAAACCAATCGTGGTAACGCAGGTTTTGGATCGACCGGTCGGTAAGGTAGCGTCCTCACAATGGCTCACCCCCGCAAGTTTCGTTTTGGCGTGCAGGCGTCCGGACGGTATTCCGCTAAAGAATGGCGCGAATTGGCCCGCAAAGTTGAAGACTTGGGCTACACGACTTTATTTATGCCCGATCATTTTGTTGATACCGACCTTGCACCGATGGTCGGCATTGCTTTTGCCGCCGAAGCAACTACTACATTGCGCATTGGTCATCTAGTTCTGGGGAACGATTACAAACACCCGGCCATTACCGCCAAAGAAGCGGCCACGGTTGATGTTCTCTCTGATGGCCGACTGGAGTTTGGTCTCGGTGCTGGATGGATGAAAGTTGATTACGACGCTCTCGGCCTAGATTACGACCGACCGGGAGTTCGCATCGATCGGCTCGAAGAAGCGCTGGCCGTTATAAACGGTGCGTGGGGTGCCGATCCGTTTAGTTTTTCGGGCGAGCATTATTCGATCACCGACTATCAAGGCTTACCTAAGCCGATACAGTCGCCGCGCCCACCCATAGTTATTGGTGGTGGTGGTCAACGACTCTTGGGATTAGCTGGTCGGGAGGCCGACATCGTCGGAATCAATCCCAATCTTAAAGCCGGCGCAGTAGGAATTGATACCGTGCGTGACGCGCTCGCGGATATGACTGCGCAGAAGATTCAGTGGGTACGCGACGGAGCGGGAAGCCGATACGACGATCTCGAATTGCAGATTCGCTACTTTGTCGCCGCGGTCACTGACGATGCGGCCGGATTCGCCGAGGCTATGGCGCCGAGTTTTGGGATCAGCGCGGATGAAGCCTTAGATTCGGGTGTTGCCCTAGTCGGATCTATTGACGGTTGCGCGGAGGTCCTGCGCGAGCGGCGAGAGAAGTGGGACGTTTCGTACATCGTTCTCGGTCATGACAACTTTGAGGTTTTCGCCCCGTTAGTTGCGCAGTTGTCAGGTACTTAGACCGGAGAGAAATATCGCTTAGTAATTTTGCTAGTCTTAATTCGCTTCGCGGACGTGGCTCAGTGGTAGAGCATCACCTTGCCAAGGTGAGGGTCGCGGGTTCGAATCCCGTCGTCCGCTCCAAACGAAAGTGCAGGTCAGTGGGGGTTTCTAGCCTCCACTGATGCGCGTCTGGCGGTGCTCCGCGAGGCTTTGTACCCCGTCAGTACCCCAAGCGGTCTCGTTTCGTGTTTCGGCGGCGGTGCCAAGGCTCGCCCGATAGGTGGCGTCGAGGGCGTCGGCGATGGCCTGGCGAGCCTGAGGGAACAGGTGGCCGTATCGGTCCGAGGTGACTCGGATGCTTGAGTGACCGAGATAGTGCTTCACTTCCTCCATGTGTCGTCCCTCAGCGATCAACAGCGCGGCGCAGGTGTGGCGCAGATCGTGGAACCGAAGGCCCTGAGGCAATCCAGCCTGCGCGACGACAGGTCGGAAGGTTCGACGGTAGAAGTTCTGATGCCTGACCTGATTCCCGTGGGCACTTTTGAACACGAAACCATCCGCGCTCGGGTAGGCACCGATGTGCGTACCGAGCTCGTCGCAGAGGAAGCGGGGGAGCGTGATCGATCGGCGTCGCCCAGTCTTGGTTGGACCCGATGTGAGCGTCCCGTTGATGTCGATGACGGACTCCACCGCGTCGAGCGTCGCCGCGAGCAAGTTGAGCCGACCGACTCGCAACGCCCACAACTCACCGGCTCGAAGCCCGGTGTACGCGGCGGTGAGAATCGCGACACGGAACCGGTCGGGCATCGCGCTGGCCAGCACGTTCACCTGCTCAGGGGTCAGGAAGTGCATCTCGTCGTGCTGTCGGTCGCTCGGGAGTTTGACGGCCTGACACGGTGACCCTGCGAGGATGCCGTCCACGACGGCCTGCGCGAATACCTGGGAGCCCGTTAGGTAGATCGCCTTCACAGTGCTCGGAGCGAGCTTCTTTCCCACGAGTTCCGCGACGAACGCTCGAACATGCACGGGACGAATCTCGGCCAGTGGCATCGACCCGAAGTAGGGCAGGACATAGTTGTCGAGGCGGCCAACGACGTTAATGCGGGTCCGTTCACTCACGTCGGCTTTGGTGGCGATCCACTGGCTCGCGTATTCCTCGAAGGTGACGCGTGCAAGACTTGGATCGAGCCATTGACCCCGCACGACATCGGCCGCGACCGTTACCGCGAATGCCCGAGCATCAGCCTTTAGTAGGAACGTGCGCGTCCGGCGCTGCCCGAGAGGGTCGTAGTAGCGGACTTGGTAGCCGGGTCGGCCTCCGGGAGCTCTTCGGATCTGAGACATGTTGAATCCTTCCTATTGGGTTGATCGCTTGCTGGCGGGCGGTAGTAATTTGAGCGCGCGGCACTTCTTGATCCAGGTTCGTACCGTGTCCGTGCTACACGGCGTTCCAAGAGCGTCGTCGAAGTCCTTCGCTATCTCCACCGCCGGGTTTCTGACGCCTGCCTTCGTCAGTTTCTGGTGCTTGGCGGCGACTCCGACGTAGAAACCTTTGCTGTGACCCTTGCGACCGGGGCGCTTCAGCTCGCGTTTCGGTGTCATCGCGGCGAATACGACGTCGGGGCCGGGGTAGGCACGCAACTCGTAGGTGGCGAGCGCGACGCTGAGCCATTTCGTCCACGGGAACCGCTGCAGTTGGCGCGCGGTAAGACGTTCAGCTCCCTCAAGGCTGGCGAAGGTCAGGTCTCCGTCGCGCGAGAAGCGCACCTTGAGGATGAGGACTCGCGTTGTTGACCCCGCGCCGTAGCCGAGCGGTGCAACCTTGAGCCGGCGTGCATCGTTCCAGCAGATCGTTACTTGTCGGTACCGAGGCTGGTATTCGGGACCTTCGACTAGCAGGTCATCGAATCGCGCGTACTTCATTCAGCGATCGTATCACAGAAATACAACAATGAGGCATCCACAAGGGCTGATTCTCCGGTCTATTTCCGGAGGTGATTTCTCACCAACTAAATAGCCCTAGAGATTGGCTAACTGTGTGATTTTGGTGTATGGTTGTCGCATGGACACAAACGAGCTAGTCGAGGTGGCGAGAGGCCGAGTGCTCGCGCGCTCGGGGAAAGGGCGTGCGATACGCGAAGGAGCGAACCTCAGTCTTCGCGAGCTGGCAAGAGCTGTAGGGGTCGACGCAAGCACGCTCTCTCTTTGGGAGCGCGGCAGGACTCGACCGCGCGCCGACGCTGCCCGCCGCTGGGAAGCGGCGCTCGGCCGCATCTCTGAGGCGCTCCGGTCGTGAGTGCGTACCTAAGCGTTCGTGAGGCCGGGCTCGCGTACCCGGCGATCGGGGAGCGGTATTTCCGGCGTCTCGTTCAGGAACGGCGCATCGCGTTCCACCGGGTCGGGCGGAAGGTGCTGCTTGCTCGGTCGGACATCGACGACTTGATCGCGGCTGGTCGAGTTGAGCCTGTATCGCGGCTGGGGGAGTGGCGCAGGCGAGCAGCATCGTGAGTGGGCAAACGAAAGGAAGGAAGTCAAACTCCTATTCCGTTGGCGTAGCTGCAATACAGATCCAAGAGGGCACTGAACGCCCCGCCCGCCTATCCCGTAATCAAGATTGAGCGGGAACCTAACCAAAACTAACCCGAAGGGAATAGAAGCCCAAAAAGAAAACCCGCTCGATCACCACCGGCAAAGTGTCAGATCGTACGGGCTTCTCAACTACTTATGACAATCTTACCACACGACGCGCCCGCAGGGCGGAATTCCTCACCACTTGACAAGTTCCTCAGCGCGCTTGACCCCGCTTTCGTCACTAAACGAGGCGGTGAATATATGGGGCGCTGTAAGGCGCACGACGACGGCCGACCCAGCTTGTCGTTCACCGAGCTCAGCGACGGCCAATTGCTGATTAATTGTCTCGCAGACTGTGAACCCGAAGCGGTAGTTGAGGCTCTAGGGCTAACGATGGCCGACCTCTACCCGAGCAAGGAACCGCCGGCCAAAACCAAGCCAAAGTCGCCGGCGAAACTCTCCGAGATCTACCGCTACGAAAGCGCCGACGGAGCCTTACTCTATGAGCGGGTTCGGTACGAGCCGAAAGACTTTCGATTTCGTCAACCTAACGGTATGCCCGGGCTAGGCGCTATCTCTCAAGTCTTGTACCGGCTCCCCGAAACGATTGAGGCCGTCAAGAACGGCGAGACGATTTACTGGTGCGAAGGTGAGGCTGACGCCAACCGGCTCGCGGCCGAAGGATTGGCCGCGACGACGAGCGGAGGCTGCCAATCTTGGCAGCAAGAATTCGCTCAGCATCTAGCCGGCGCCACCGTCGTCATAATCGCCGACGCCGATCGACCGGGGCGAGGATTCGCTCGGAAAGTCGAGGCCGGCCTCGACGGAGTGAGCGCCAAAGTCACCGTCAAGCAACCGCCGATCGACGGCGACGACATCAGCGACCACCTCGACCGGGGCGGAACGCTTGAGACTCTCGTCGAATTAGACACGATGGCCGAGGTTCTCGAATTAGTCCCGGAGCTTCGATCAAGTATTGACGAGGCATTTAATGAGATCTACGAGCGCCGAGTCGAAAAGTATTTCGCCCGGGGCGAGGATTTCTACGGCAAGCTACCCCAACCCGACCCGCTAATTGAGGGAGTGCTCGCCCTCAGCTCGACGGCGGTGCTATTCGGCAAATACGGCACCGGGAAAACCTATGTCGCTCTTGACATAGGGCTCCACGTCGCGACCGGGCGAGAGTTTCTTGGCCTCTACACCGTTCACGCCCCGGTTCTATTCGTGGCAGCCGAACGAGCCAATCAGCACGAAGGCCGAGTCAAAGCTTGGTGCCAAATCTATGGCGAGGAAAAGGCGCCGTATAATCTTGGCTTCTATTACCCGCCGACGGCCTACCTCGACGCCGGCGAGGATTTGATTATCGCTCGACTCGCGGCCGAGATGGGGGCGAAACTAATCATCATCGACACGCTACGAGCTTCGATGGCTGGCGAGGAAAACTCAAGCGACGATTGGAACAGTTACCAAGAAAAGATTAACGGCATCGTCGAAGCGACCGGCGCTTGCGTTCTTGTGTTACATCACCCCGGCAAAGCTGCGTCGTCGGGAGCTCGTGGCTCAAGTGCGATGGGTGGCTCTATCGCGACGATGATCGAAGCGAAAAGCGGAGTCGGGAAAACGATCAGTCTCTCGGATCAAGGCGAACACGGAAAGCAAGCTTTCTTTGCTTCGGGAACGCTAAACCATTCTTGGGAATTTCGTGAAGCCATCGTCGAGATTAATGGCAAGAGCCTGATTAACGCGGCGCTTGTCGAGATTGGTCGCACCGAGGCCAACGATCCGAACGAGGCTCAGCACCGAACCATCGCCGAGGCTATTAAAGCAACCGACGACGGAACCGGGCTCACGATGGCCGACATCGAGCGAACTCTCAAAAGAGGTGGAGTCGACTGGTCATCGAGCACCGTGAGCCGGTATATCAAAAAGATGAGCTCGGAGGGGATTGTCAAGAAAGTCGGAACGACACGAAGGTGGGCGCTCAACGCCCTACTCGACGATGACGATTTCGATTTCTAACCAAATCACCAATCACCACCCCTTAAGGGGTGGGGGTGGTGGTGATTATTGGCGTGTTGAGAGATTGGTGGCGATTATTTTGACGATTTGCTTAAACTCTTTACGGGGTAAGGCTCTAACGCTACGTCTTTTGGTGATTTCGTGGAGATTTCGTGGTGATTTGACTAAAACCGACAATTCTCAGACACCAAATCACCACGCCGATTTGACGATTTGCGAGAATATAAATAAGTGGATTGCGTGCGCAGAGACAGAGGCTGTTTCGTATGTATACACCTATGAAAAAAGGCCGTCACGCCAAGAGCGCCGGCGTTGTCGTCGACACCGTGATCGAAAACCTAGAGCCCGACGATGCTCTCGCCCTCGTGGTCAGAGTCATCACCGACCCCGGTGCCCCCGTGTCTAGCCCTATGACTAAGCGAGAGCTGACCGAGCTAGTCGAGGGCGCCTACGCCGATAACTCAGAGCATCGTTACGACTTAACCAAAGCGCTCAAGACACTCGTCGAGGTGGCCGAGTATTTGAGCGCCGAGTTAAGCCCGGCCGACCTGCTGGCCGTTGGCAAGGTGCTCGAAGGAATGGCGAAGGCTCGCCGAGACGACGACATCAAGCTCGTGATGAGTCTGTTGGCCGAACTCTTGACTTGGACTGACGGGTGGGTGGGCGAGATCGTTAGTTATTATGATGAAAATAAACACCCGTACGCGCCGAGACTCGATGAATTCTAGATAGTCGCCGACCCCTACCTCAAAGGGTTATGGTGGCGCTATGACCAAGTCGAAGGTCGCGGTAGTCCTGGCGTTTAGTCTGCTGTTCGCGGTCGGTGCGGTCGGTGTTACTCCCGCGTCCTCGACCCTTGTGGCTAAGAAACCTTGCTACAAGACTCGCCCGATCAAGTGGTAGAGCGCAGACCTACACGGCGGCGTCGCATTCCTGACCGAGCGCGCCTGAAGGGAGCGCACCTGAAGGGCGCAGACCTGACCGGCGCAGACTTGGGCTACGCAGACCTGATCAACGCAGACCTGAGCGACGCAGACCTGACCGGCGCATTCCTGGGCGACACAAACCTGAGCAACGCAAACCTGAGCAACGCAAACCTGAAGGACGCAATCCTGGGCGGCGCATCCCTGCTCGGCGCAAACCTGAGCAACGCAAACCTGATCGACGCAAACCTGTTCGACGCAAACCTGTTCGACGCAAACCTGAGCGGCGCAAATCTGAAGCGCGCATCCCTGTTCGGCGCCAACCTAACCAACGTAGACCTGACCAACGCAGATCTGTCCGCCGCAAACCTGCGCGACGCAATCCTGACCGGCGCAACAATGCCCGACGGCTCGATCCACGACTAGCCGATTTTTTTCTATAAGCGTTTCGCTAGTATCCCGACGCTATGGGTGCGCACGCCGCCGGAAAATTAAATTATTAAGTAGATCTACGAATCACTTAGTACCGGGGTCGGGCGCCATATCGGATTTAGGCAAGACATAGCGCGGTAAAGCGCGTGACGGTGACTATCCTCAGCGCATTTAGGGATCATGTACGCAAGGTTTTCCACCAGCGCGTTTTTATCTTTTTGAGTTAGGTCGGCTCTGCGGATGACCAATCCAACGGGATCCTTGCCGCCGCGGCCTCTGGCACGCTCCCGGCCTCGATCCGATTGCAGAGTTCGCGTGTCCAGTCGGCCGGGCGTTCAGGCGGGGTCGAAAGGGCGTCGAGGAGCTCCATCGCGATTGGATGGCTGGATGGGAACTCGTCCTGAACCTTCTGCCAGGAAGCTTCGGTGATCTCCAAGATGTCGAGCGGCTCAACGTCTCGACCGCAGTAGCGACAGACGCGCGCCGCCGGCTTGATCGTTTCAGCGCACCACGGACAAGGTCTTCCTCCTTCGCGTTTCGACGCGCCCGCGTGAGCCACCGCCGCAGCGATGGCACCGGCGCGCTGGGCCTCGCGCTCTGGAGTGGGACTCATCACTCCCACGATGATCCAGCCGATAAACCCAAGCAGGAAGCCGAGCCAGAAGCCCTCCCCCCCGCGGCCCTTGTCGTTGCCGATCGCGTAGCCGATGAGCCCGCCTACACCTGCCCAGAAGACCAGGACAAGGACAATCTCCATCTGAGTGTCTCCTCCGAAGTATCGCTGGCAAGTTCCCCGGTCAGTACGCGGGTTTGGCGTTAGGGAGTATGCCACAGTTGCGGTATCGCAGTCGACGAGCTGAACGAGTCGGCTTGCCTGCCTCCCGGCCGACTCACCACCAACCCTCTACGGGTAAGGATTCGGCGCCATCGAAGCGTCCCGATCGCCTGCGGCCCAGCATGACCCGAACTGTCAAACTACTTTTTCTGCGAACACCTTGTTTCGTTCAGTCGGCCTGCGATTTCATTCCGTAAACCGATTCAAGACAGATTAACCCCACAACTTTCGAACGCGGTAACGGCCCTTTATGGAATTATTGTAATAGGTGCCTTTAGAGCTTGCGTTTAACAGTCGACGGAAGATCTTGGGAGGAACCTTAAAATATCGGTATCCAGCGCCCTGAACGAATTCAATATCTAGATGACCGGAAGAATAAGAGTAACGAATTGCCGTGAGCGCGGATGAATCAACTGGTATCCATTTTCCCGTGTTTCGGTATTCGCCGTGTATCGATCTTTGGACTGGTGACGCGCCGATTGTTGGTGAGCTAAATGTCAATCCGCCGATAAGAAAAATTCCGGTGGCAATTAGTAAAAGAAACTTTTTAGCCACATTCTCCTCGTAACTTTATATGAATTTAATCAACAGAAGTAGTAAGTATAACGACCACCCCCGGCGTCACCGACTGTCTTCATGTAATCATTTACACAGTCAATCAATGAATCTACCGAGTCTTGAGCGTCTGTGGATGTGCTCTCCGAGTCAGACACCGAACTTTCCACGTCGCTCAAATCGGATTCAAGCGAATCTAGACGACTGTTTAAATTAGGCCCTACATTTTCCAGCTTAGTTTTAAGAATATTTACCGAGTGCTTCGTATCGTTAAGTTGCACCCAAAGAAGAACGCTTGATATCGCAAGAACTCCGATGACAGCACTAGTGACGATCAAGAATAAAAATCGCTGCTTCTTTTCCGCATACAGTTTAGAAGTTTCTGAATTTCAATCTGTAACTTTTGTGGAAGACTCTGCTGCTGCCTGCGCGCGAATGACCTTCGGTCGGATCGCGATGACGTAGACCCAGCCGACCAGCCAGCCAAGCGCTACTACCCATGCGGCGAAGATTCCGACCAACCAAAGCGTTTTGTTCTGACCCGCAGCTTGGAAAGCGCTAGAGGGCCTGATGCATATGTCAATGAGTCCCCACAAAAACCCAACACCAAGAACAAGGCCGACCACAATCATAATCTCGGTAGCACCCACGACGATTCCTTTCGACAAAGTTCGAGCCACAAGAAGGCGGCTCATAAATCCCTGTCGGTACTCTAACACGTCGGCGCGGTCGCCTCCTTCGGGAACGTCCCGGCGGTGACGTGACCGCACGAGCAGCATCGTCGCTCGATAGGTGCGCCGTAACTATTTAGCCGAAGTGATACGACTTAAAGATTTTGCTAATCGTTTTGGCACATACGGCACACTCTGTCGGCGTCTATTCGAAGGGTTATGGTGGCGCTATGACCAAGTCGAAGGTCGCGGTAGTCCTGGCGTTTAGTCTGCTGTTCGCGGTCGGCGCGGTCGGTGTTACTCCCGCGTCCTCGACTGTTGTGGCTAAGAAACCTTGCTACAAGGTTCGACCAATTAAGTGCCAGTTTGCAGACCTGAGTGATATTAATCTGAGGGGCGTAAACCTGAGTGGTATTAATCTGAGGGGCGCAGATCTGTCCTTCGCGAACCTGAAAGGCGCAGACCTGAGGCGCGTAAACCTGAATGGCGCAGACCTGCACAACGCAAACCTAAGGGGTGCGAATCTGTGGCGCGCGAATCTGAGGCGCGCGAATCTGAGGCGCGCAGACCTGTTCGGCGCATACCTGAGGCTCGCAAACCTGTCCGGCGCTAAAACGAAGGGCGCAGACTTTACCGATGCAGACACTATCGGCTGGATTACTTAAACGGATTGACTTCACGATGGTCGGCTGAACGCTTCGCAACAATGCCCGACGACTCGATCCACAGCTAGCCGATTTTTTCTATAAGCGTTTCCCTAGCATCCCGACGCTAGAGGCGCACACGCCGCTCGATTATTTTTATTATTGCGCGAATTCACGAACCGACCGCAACCTCAACCCCGGTCGACCGATCCCGAGTTTGAGGGTTATGGTGTCTAGATGGGCAAGCTGAAAGTTTGGTGGAGTGGCACAGCACCCACCGCTAAATGGGTATTCGGCGCTCTCCTTGTCCTGCTTGTGTTGGGCGCAGTCGTAGAAGTCGTAACTCGCCTAAACGAAAGCGGCCCCTCGCGACCAGTCAGCGTCAAAGCAGCACGCGGAAGCGCTTGCTTCTCTTTAGGCGCCGCCGACTATGCCCAGCGGTATGCGTTTGACGCTGCCGACTCCTACCTGAGCTTGCCTGATGGGAGTGATGCATGGCGTCGAGGTATGGGTGAAGCCAACTCGGCGCGGGAGTTCAGCGATAGTCAGAGCGCAATAGCAAATGAGAGCTGGGGAACGCTCAAGGAAATGGCAAAAGAGAAGGGGGTCAGTTTGGGCAATACATCAGACCGCCAACAATGGTGCCAGCAGAACGAACTCCAGGCGTACAACGATGGTTTGGGCAAATGAACTGGGAGTATGTCGCTGTCCAAATGCCCGCAACTCGACTGACTGGCCCTGTATTAGTTGAGGGCAGCTCAACTACTTCTGTCACCGAAACCCTTAGGGCTGAGGTCTCTAACCTAAGAGAGCGCGCAGTGCGCGGGGAGACACAAGCAGCGGAGAGAGCCAACGCGCTCGAGTTGCAAGCCGCAAACTTTGCTCAACTCAGCAAGACCATCGAGGATTTGCCGAGGATGATCGAAGCGGCTACTGCTAGTGCGCCGCGTAGGTGGTGGCGTAGGTGATTGCGCGCGCCATCATAGCTTTGGGCGCGGCGGCCATCGTGGGTCTCATGCTCGTAGCGATTTTCAATGTGGGTTTCGGTTTAGGGCCGCAGGGCTACGAGCCTAGAGACTCGTTGAACTACTTATGGGGTGGTCTGACTGTAGGACTTTGGGCTTTCTTTTACTACCACAACAAACCCAGCGATAGCGACTGAACTCTCTCAGGGACTAAAACCGCACCAGTGCGCCGGTGCGCCAGTACTAGGGGCGAGATTACTTGCATCAAGATGTCTGGGCTGGGCGCCATATCGGATTCAGGTAAGATCTCAACGTGGGCGGGCTACGGCGGCTATAAGTCTGGGCTGGGCGCCATATCGGATTCAGGTAAGATCAGACAGAGAACCAAAGCCAGCCACTATCAGTCTGGGCTGGGCGCCATATCGGATTCAGGTAAGATCACGTGCCGTCGTCGATTGACTTCTCTAGGTCTGGGCTGGGCGCCATATCGGATTCAGGTAAGATAAATGAAAGAGAGCGGACGATGAGTCTCGTGTCTGGGCTGGGCGCCATATCGGATTCAGGTAAGATGGATCTCCGACCTCACCGAAATGACTAAAGTCTGGGCTGGGCGCCATATCGGATTCAGGTAAGATCAAGTCAGCTCGGTGGCCACGAACGTAATGTCTGGGCTGGGCGCCATATCGGATTCAGGTAAGATCGTTGCCTGTTGCTCCAACATCGCCCTAGGTCTGGGCTGGGCGCCATATCGGATTCAGGTAAGATGCGTAGCCCCTCAGAACATTCCCATCAGGCGTCTGGGCTGGGCGCCATATCGGATTCAGGTAAGATGGCGAAACCGCCGTTGCTGCTTACGAGACGTCTGGGCTGGGCGCCATATCGGATTCAGGTAAGATTCGCTTTCAGTTGGATTAGCAACGGCAACGGTCTGGGCTGGGCGCCATATCGGATTCAGGTAAGATGTACAACAACGCAAAGTCTATCCGGCTAGAGTCTGGGCTGGGCGCCATATCGGATTCAGGTAAGATAAAGCCGAGGAACAAAGCACGATGAACCAGTCTGGGCTGGGCGCCATATCGGATTCAGGTAAGATACGGCGGCGAACCAGTAAAGAAAGTAGCACGTCTGGGCTGGGCGCCATATCGGATTCAGGTAAGATAGATACCCCGGAACGCTATATGACGAAGTGTTATTCGCACTTCGAACTACCAAAATTCCAGAGTCATGGGCGCTTTTTCATTTGATTTTTTAGCGCAATTTTCGAATATTTCCATTCTAGAAAACTGCGTCTCAGTAATTCTTAGAATTCTTATCTGTCCGAGACTAGGAAGCGCTCGACGAATGCGAGCTGCTTTTGATTTAGCGATCTGACGGCTGTGGCAGTGTCGGCTGTAGACCGAATACTGCACCATAGAGAATCCTTCGTTAAGTAAAAAGTTTTGGAATTTTCTGTACGCTGATTTTTGCTCAGGCTCTTTGGTCGGCAAATCAAACATGACCATCATCCACATAGGCCGCCAATTATCTATTTCACCCATCATGTCTCCATGTAGGTATATCTATTTTCTCAGAACCAGAGGTGATAAAGCGTTTATAACTATCTGCGTAGCGTTCACAGACTTCACCCAATAGGCCTGATTTATCTTTTGTCATAAAACTTTCGGTTAACACTCCAACGATTTCGCGTTTGTTTTCAGGATTCAGCTTTCCGATTATTTCAGTTTCAAGGTTTGCAATATGGCGATCAACTAGTGGTCTGAGAGGCTCAATAAGATCATCAACTAGACACATCGGGTTAGCTCGCGGTGAGTGAAAAACTCCGACCGAAGGGTGAAGCCCTGAACCCACAATCGCTCGTGCCAGTGTGGCTCTAACCACGGCGTATCCATAATCCAAAGCCGCGTTAATTCCCTCACCCGCTCTAGGCTCACGCCGGAATTGATCGCCAAACAATGCCTTCCAGTAAATGCGTGCCCCTTGTGCTTCATAATTATCGGGGTCGCCCGACTTGACTCCTGCAGCCAATGACTGAATACGCTTTCGTTTTCTGGATGACAGCGGAAGATTTTTAGCTTGGTGTCGAAGCTTGGCGGCTATTAGCCGCTTCCAAATTCTTTTGCTCTGAGGGCGAGATAGCGCGAATTGTGCCGCAAGAACTGCCCCGTGGTCGAGTGTTCCAAAGAGGGGGAGTAAAACGCCTGCAGGAAGGTGGCGACGATCGCAAACTACTAATGCGGTATTCGATTCTAAAAATCCCTGCAAGACATGAAGATTTAAATTTAGCCCGTTAAGACTTTCGATAACGACGATACCAAGGTCTTCAAGAGGAGCCTGCTTATTTTCTATTTCGCTGGAACGGTTATGAGCGATTAGTTGTCCGTGTTTAACCTTTAACTCCGAAATCGAATCACCTATCTGCAGCGCGCGCATAGGTTTAGATACCAGTTAGTCGTTTGCGCGACGCACGGTTCCGTCTGGGAGTATTGCAACTTTGCTAGCAGCCCACTCGGCGAGTTTGTCAGCGCTCATATGCTTTTGCTTTTCTATATCTTTTGAAGAGTCCGAGACCTTTCTTACGCTTACGGTTTTCGCATCGCCAGACATTTTGAAAACTACAAAATAATCCGACTGCTCAGATGAGGGATCGGTTAAACACAAAACTTCGCCGATTGTGAGTGAAAACTTAAATTCTTCACTTTCTTGAGCATAAAGTTTGCGTAATTCTGACTGCGACTTTCCGCGGTTGATGTGAGCACAAAGACGAGGCACGATATCGACGCGCCACTTTTCGGTTTCGGAATTGATATAAACATAGGCTCCGTAGTTATTACCTAAAGTAACCCCGGTCTTAGGAGCCGACTCGGGTCTGAGGATGATGTTAGAGGGCAGGTTCATATGACAGCGAACTTTTTTTATTTCTGTTCCGTCAGGCATTACCGGCGGATCTTTGGGATCAAAGGTGAACTTTCCAGCCTTATCGGGGTCTTGTCCTCGGCTTCGTAGATTCTCTATTAACGCTTTCTTAACTGCCGAATCGGCGACTTCGTCCAACTGTTTTTTGGATGCGAACCCTCCCGACACAGGTCGACGACGGGCATACATTGAGTCCTTAGTGCTATTAGGGCTATTGACCTTGCCGTAATAGGTCTCTTCGTGTAGTTGCCCGCTTACTTTTCGGGCAGAACGGTGGGAAACGATTACTTCTTCGTATTTGCTCATGAGATCGGCGCGAAAACCTTCCCACGGCTCCCAATCACCGTAAGCTTCTTCTCTCTCTTTATCGCGGTCGCGGTGAGCCTTGTACTCTTTCGCCAATTTTTGCGCCGTTCGAATATCAGTCAGAGCGACCATGGCGGCATCAAGACCGTGACGGCGGTGATCGTTGGAATCTTTATCCACACCAATTCGATACCGTAAATGTGCAGTCAGACGCCCGCGCGACACCTCGGGCTGGATGCCAAAATCTTTTTCAATACATTGGCGGGCCAAGGAGTTGATGTAGCCAGTCTGCACTAGGAGTGACGACGGAATTGCGTCATCGGCGACATGGTCGCTTTCAATGTTATTGATCTTTGCGCGTTGTAGTTTCATTTTTCTAGCTCTAGCGACTACCTCGTTGACTTTGTCTTCACCGCCCCATTCAAATATCGTGTGCTCGCCCTTATCAGCGTTAGCACTCGTGGCTACAAGCACAATATTTCCGAGACTATCGTTCATGGTTTGCGAGCGCGGTAAAATGTGATCTAACTGAAATTTGTTAGAAAGAGCATCGGCTTCGCTTATGCGTTTTCCGGTATAGAGACACTCGCCGCCTTGTTCGTGCCAAAGTTGCATTCTTCTAATGCTGTCGCGACTGTTCTCGGCTCCGGGAGCCAATTGCGCGATGCGTTCTTTGGCTTCATCTCGCACTTTTCGGTTAGCTGATTGTTTTTTTTCTATTTCTTTACGAATCTTCACAGAATTAGACACATCTCGAGTCAATTCAACCCGTATTACATCAAACGTGGAACCGTCGGAACGCTCAAAGTGTTGAGTTAGGGAATTAAGTACCTTGGTAACCTGAGAAAGTGAAGCCTTTACGAACGGATTTGTAACACTGTGGAGATCAAAGGTCGTATCCACTTCTATAAATTTTGCTTCAACTGTTGCCGCGTGTACTGATTCGGCATCAGGAAGAAACTCAAGAATACGGGCTAAGGTTTTTCGACTAAAATTCATTCTTCCGGGTGGCAGAGCTTTTTTTAATAAGGCATCAATTTGTTCAGCAACCAATCCAAACTGGGCTGCCAGTGCCTGACGCATTTGAGTATCGGTGCTTTCTCCCAGTAATAAAAAAACGACTTGATTCCTTTGGTCTTCAGTAAAGGATTCCCATGTCTCGCCAAGGCATTGATGCATGCTGTACTCGGTCTGGTTTCCCTGAAGAGATTTTATCTCTGGTCGTTCAAAGTTGATTGCTTCATCTTTATCGAGGCTGAGCTCTTTGCGGACTTTAGAGAACGCGAGTGTCTTTTGTTTATTTAGTATTTGATAAAGAAGATCGCGCTCTGGGCGCGTTAAAACTCTCTTTTCTCTACCTACTCGCAAGTGGGCAAGAGTCTGCCATAGAACAAATCGCTGAGAAAGCCGTTCGGCTCGAGCGGCACGATTTCCAGAACCAGGATCAATTGAACACTTGCCAATTGTTTTTTTACGCCAGTAGACCTTGCGCTGAAAAAATACTAAACCGTGTACGCCGAATTCATCGAACACAGAAGAATCTGCACCAGAAAGGAACTCGTCTTGAGCAATCGGTTTAACCGGATACTCAAGACGACCTCGCCGACCAAAAATAAATTTATGGTCAATTAAATCTGGATAATACTGTTCTTGTGTTTTTAGAAATTCAACTAGTGAATCTTCTTGTCCAGTTTCTACTTCTTCACGGGTAGTCTCACTGAACTGCCGCTGGCGGAAGCGAACTGGTTTGAAACTTTCGTCGTCTTCATCATCAGACAAAATATTGCTGCCGCCAGATCGAAGAGAGAGAAAACCGCGACGAGAAGAAAACCAGTAAATAACGCGACCGATTTCTCCAAGAGTTAGCTGCTTCCCATCATTTCCTTTTTTTAATAAAAGATTTGGATTCTGATCCATAAGCTGCGCGTAAGCATCGGCATCGGTGGGAAGTAGACCAAGCCCAGCGAATTGATCCCGTAAGACTGTCCGTCGTTTTGCTCGACGGGCTATTTGGCGCCGCATCGATCGTTGCTGTCTCCGCTCGGCGCATTTGGTCGCGGCTTTTGAGCCGCTCTCTTCGGCACCCTCAGGGAAGACCCTGCTACCCAGCGCCACAACCGCGCCGGATTCAGAATCGCTTTCGGGGACATCGAGTATCGCCCATCCGAGCGAGTTGGTTCCTAGATCTAATCCCAGCACTCGCTTCATCGAGAATTCCCACCCAAACGCATAGCGCCACGCTAGAGCAGGATGAAGCGGCTGACAAGAAGGGTCTTGCGAATCATCCAGATAACGGCTAGTCTGACCTCACTGAATCCGATTTGGCGCCTGTCCTAGACAAGGTTTCAATTCGTAGGCGCTGCTCCGAGGAGCATCCTTGATTAATGACACCCTTCGGGGTGTCATTTCTTTTTGTGCCGCCCTGGGTCCGCGGGCTCAAGGCGAAAGCGTTGATATTGCAATAGTCAATCGCCTCGACGGGGGTGGATATTTTCGATCCCGCGGTCCATGCGCGGACCCCATGTGCGTTCCTTCTTGTACCCCATTTGTACCCCAAGAGACAGCGAAACGGGGTTCCTGACGGTCATTCACGGTCACTCGAAAATGTACTCTGACCTGCGGTTTTGCGTATTCGGGCAGATCAGAGCGATGCGCTGCATCACCTTGCCAAGGTGAGGGTCGCGGGTTCGAATCCCGTCGTCCGCTCCAAACGAAAGTGCAGGTCGAGGCATCGGCGGCACATCGCAAGTCATGAGGTGAGCTCCAGGACGTCGCGCAGCGCGTGTTTCAACGCGTCGAGGTCGGCAGGGCTCAACGTGCCGAGACGGCCCATGAGTAGACCGGATGCCATGGTCTGCAACCGACCGGCCCGAAGGGTCGACGGAGCGAGCAGACTGGCGCTCCTCCAGTCCGTGAGCGGCACGTCACCGACGCCGGGGGCAGTCAGGAGCGCTCGGCGACTCGTGAGCATTGCGAGGATCAGGTCCGGCCCTCGGTTGAAGGCCTCGCCGGATACGACGCAGGCTGGGCGCCGTTTCACGTCTTCGGTGTCCGTGAACGGGAACGGAGCCCAGAAGAGTTCTCCCGGTCGCACGAAGCGCGCTACGACTCGTCGTAGATCTGGTCTTCGTCGGACATCCAGGCAGTGACCTGCGTCGCCCTGGGAGCCCACGGTGGACGCTCCCAACCGAGGAGCTCCGCACGAAGCTGCCAGAGGTTGTCTTCGGCTGCCTGGACCTCGGCTTGCGCGACGGCCATAGTGTCCGCGCTGTGTACCGGAGTCGCGTCGTTGGGCACGAGAACCCCGCCCAAGAATTGTTCGTACCTCTCCGCCGATTGGCGGAGACGCCGGTGTGCCTGCTCGAGACGGTCGCGGTCGGCCGGCGCGAGGTCCTCTACGGACCGATGCGCTCGATTGGCTGCCGTACTCATGTCTTCCAGTATACCTGTGGGTATGACACGAACGGATCGGATACAAGAGTGGCCACGAACGACGACTCAAAGCTGCCCGGTTCACGGTCCACAAGACGCTCGACACGTTCGACTTCACCGCGCGACCGTCCGTCAACAAGATGCTCATCACCGAACTGGTCACCACCCTCATCGTCACCACCAACCTTCCGTTCGAATCATGGACCGAAGTCCTCGGATCCGAACGGCTCACCGGCGCCACCCTCGACCAACGTGCTGTCGTTTTCGACGATCACGCGCTGCTAGATTCGATTAGCGTTCACAGCGCGCGAGCGAGGTACCCATGTCCGACAACGAGGTCGACATCGTTCAGTGCCATCTGCAGGTGTGCGCAGGGTTTGCCGATGGAGTCGCCGCGGCCGCTGGACGATGGGATCGCCCGTCGCCGTGTACGGGTTGGGACGCTCGCGCGGTACTTGAGCACGTCATCGGGTTTCACGACGTGCTCCTGTTGCGCCCGCTCGGCGCTAAACCTGATCGGCCGCGTGACGACCCCGCTCGACGCTGGGCGCTCACGGTCGACGCACTGAAGGATCTCTTCGATCGGTCCGGCCTCTTCGAACGGGTCATCGACGTACCTGCCGTCGGTAACCGCGCGCCGACGCAGATCGACGCGCGTCTACTGGTTCCGATGTTGAGTCAGGATGTGTTCATCCACGCCTGGGATCTGGCGCGAGCGGTCGATGCCGACGACCAACTGGACCCTGGGCTCTGCAGTGTGTTCTACGGACGACTGCCCGCAGACCCCGAAACTCAGGTCAGATCCGGGATGTTCAAGCGAGCCGTCGAGGTGTCAGACGACACAGACCTACCATCACGACTCCTGGCGCGTCTCGGTCGAGACCCGAACTGGCGGACGCCCGACGGATGACGGGGGAACGGCCATCCCCGCTCCGCTCTGCCGACGGCGGTCCTGATCGTTCGGGGGACAATTGGACACGCTGGGGTGGGCGAACACCCAAGACAGGAGAGGCCCAGTCCGAGGCTACAGTGGGCGGCCAATAGTGGGCAAAATCGTACCTAGTAGGGACGCTTTTGCCCACAGTATTCGTCAAATAGTGACAAACTCGTACCCAAGGAGTACTATTTCGCTCATGGTCAAGCCTGTGACTGTCTTTGAGCGACTCTTGGGCCCAGCTGGTGAACAGCACGGGTTCGTCCGGACCGGCGATGCCCAAGCCGTGGGCGTGGACCCAGCGATGCTTCGCAAACTCGCGGCCGAGGGCCGGCTCGAGCACCGCGGCTGGGGCCTCTACCGGCTCGCGACGATGCCCGCTACCGCAAACGACGAGTACCACGAGGCAGTGCTCTGGCTGAAGCAGCCGGGCGTCATCGCCGGCGAAGCGGCATTGGCGCTCTGGGAGCTTGCCGATGTGAACCCTCGACGAATCGAGGTGATCGTCCCGCGGACGTACAATCCACGCCGTGCCGGTGGGCAGCGCTACAAGTTCGTTCGCCGGACGCTCGCCGCCAACGAGATCGACGAAGTCGACAACATTCCGGTCGTCGCGCCCCGCGTCGCCATCCGCGACGCGATCAGGGCCGGACTCGCCGGTCATCTCGTCGAGCAAGCGATCGCGACCGCACGACGCCGTGAGCTCATCGACCCGATCACCGAAGCTCGACTCCGCGTCGACCTCGCCGATCGTGGCCAATCCAAGCATCAACGCAACCGAGTTGCGCAGGAGCCCTGATGGCCGTCCAGCCGCCCGGTGATCGCAGCCACCTCGAACGACTGCTTGCCACGTGGTCGAACAACACAGACAACGCAACTGCCGGCCGACTGCGAAATGTCGTCGGTGTCACCGTCATCGCACAGATGTTGGACGGGCTTCGCGACTCGGATGGAGCGCACCTCTTCGCGTTCAAAGGTGGCGCTGGTCTGCAGATGCGATATGGGTTGCAGACACGAGCTACGAAAGATCTGGATGCGGCGTATCGCGCCGAGATGGACACCATGGTGGCTCGCGTCACAACGGCAGTCGAGACGGGCTGGTCAGGCTTCCAGGGTGTTGTCACGAACGTGGAGCCGATCGCACGCGCGCAGATCACGCCGCCGCCGATGCGCATGAAGGTGAAACTGAGCTACAAGCAGCGGGCCTTCATGACCATCCCATTTGAGGTTTCACCCGCTGAAGCGAGTTCAGTCGACGAACCCGAGATGGTCCCGGTCGCAATCACTTTGGAGCAAGTCCAACTCGAGGGACCGACCGAGATGCCGTTCCTACCGTTGCGCTACCAGATCGCACAGAAGTTGCATGCCTGCACCGAGGCGTCGACGGACGATCACCCAAATGACCGTGCCCGCGACCTTGCGGATCTCGACCTGATCGAAGAACTCTCAGTCACCGATGAGGACCTACCTGCGATCAGGGAAGCCTGTGTCGAGATCTTGGAGAGTCGGGGCATGCACGCATGGCCCCCCTATATCGGCGCCGGCCCAGACTGGGACCAGATCTGGGGCCGGCTCACTGCAGATGAACACCTCGAAATGACGCTCGACGAGGCACTCGAATCGGCCAACAACTTCATTGTCCGCATCGCCGCCGCGTGACCGCGGCAACAACACGGCTCTAATCGAAAGGGCCGAAGACGCCGACTCGATGCGTTCGATATGTTCACGTGTTCACGGTTTCGTCCGAGCCTGTCGCGGGCGCGTAGGCCAGTACCCGTCCCGCTACGAAGACCGATGTCGACTCCCCGACGGCGGGGAGGTCGGAGACAGGGACGCGTGCGGTGATGCTGCGAGCGAGGCCGGTGATGGCGAGCTCTACGGTCGCGTCGGGGCCATGGAACTCTGTCCGCAGGACTCGGGCCGGAACGCGGCCGGGTCCGTCGCCGAGGCGGATCTGCTCGGGCCTCAGTACCACCACGATGCGCGACGGAAGCGAAGGGTCCGGCCGGAGGGCCAGCCGTCCGAGAGCACAGATTGCTACGTCACCATGACGGTCGGCGTCGATGATCACCGCGTCGCCGACGAAGGTGGCGACCTCGAGGTTGACCGGCGCTTGATAGAGGCTGAGCGGGTCGGTGGCCTGCACGATGCGGCCGCGTAGCAACACGGCGACTTGGTCGGCGACGGAGAGTGCCTCTTGCTGGTCGTGGGTCACCAGCACCGCGGTGGCGCCGATCTGGCGGAGGAGTCCGCACACCTCGGTTCGAACCCGAGTGCGTAAAGACGCATCGAGTGACGAGAACGGCTCGTCGAGCATGATCAGCGACGGCCGCGGTGCCAGCGCCCGCGCGAGCGCGACCCGTTGCTGCTGGCCTCCCGAGAGCTCGTGCGGGCGCATGTGCTCGAGTCCCTCCAGCCCGACGAGCGCTAGACACTCCGCGACCCGAGCCGAACGGTCGTGGCCACGGGGTAGTCCGTAGCCGACGTTACGTCCGACGGAGAGATGGGGGAAGAGCGCGCCCTCCTGGGGGACGATGCCCACCTGGCGACGCTCCGGCGGCATCGACGTCGACGGACTCTCGACGATCTGGCCGCGCACGGTGACAGTGCCTCCGTCGGGTCGCTCGAAGCCGGCGATGATGCGGAGCAGCGTGGTCTTGCCTCCACCGGAAGGCCCCAGCACCGCGGTGATGCTCCCGACCGGCACCGAGAGATCCACCCCCTGGAGCACGGTCTGATGCCCGAACGCCTTGCGAATCCCGGCGCAGACCAGCACCGGAGCGTCAGGAGACGACATCGCCCCGCTCAACGGCTGGCGCGACCAGGAAACGGACAAGGAAAGCTGTCGGAATCGCGGTGAAGAGCACCAGGGCGACAGCATAGGGCGCCGCGGCCGCGTAGTCGGTCGTGGACGTGAACGTCCACAGACGGGTGGCCAAGGTTTCGGTACCCGTGGGATGCAGCAGCAGTGTGGCGGGCAGCTCCTTCATCACGGTGATGAAGACGAGGGCGGCACCTCCCGCGAGAGCGGGCGCGGCGAGGGGAAGGGTGATCCGACCGAGGACCCGCAGCGGTGTGCTGCCTAGTGATCGGGCGACCTCTTCGTAACGTCGGGAGGACTGCTCTACGGCTGCCCGCACCGACCCGACCGCCAGCGGAAGGAACAGGACGACGTAAGCGAGGATAAGCAGCGGCACCTCTTGGTAGTACGCTCGGAGGAAGCGCACGCCCACGAAGACCAGCGCGATCCCGACCACGATGCCCGGCAATGCATGAGCGAGGTACGTCGAACGCTCGAGGACCGCAATCCCGCGTGTCCGGTATCTCGCGGCCAACACTCCCACTGGAACCGCGAGGACGATGGTGACACCCGCGGCCAGCGCCGCGAACCACACCGAGCTCCCGAGCGCGTGGAGGATGTCGGAGGTCGGTACGGAGACCTCGAGAGCTTGGCGGACCCAGTAGGTGAAGCGCCAGATGGGGAACCCGATCGCGATCACGACGATGCCTCCGACGAGGCCCAAGGCCACGGGGCGAGCGCGTCCGAGTTGGACGGGCGTCGGTAGACGAGCGGATCCGCTCCCTAACCGGGCGTAGGCCGACGAGCCCCGAACCCACGTCTCGAGCAGGACGAGTACCGACGCCATCGCCACGAGCGGGAGGGCCAAGATCGCGGCCCGGGACGGGTTGAAACCCGCGTAGGCGCCGTAGATCACGAACGTGAACACCTCGTAACGCATCGTCGCGACCGCGCCGAAGTCGGAGAGGACGTACAGCGCTACGAGGAGCGCGCCCGCCGCTATCGCCGGGCGGATTTGAGGAATAGTGAGGGTTAGTGCGACTCGGAACCGGCCGTGCCCCAGGCTTCGGGCGACCTCTTCCTGTGCGGGATCGAGCCGACGCAACGCGGCGGCGACGGGGAGGAAGACGTATGGGTACGAGATCGTCGTTAGCACCAGCACCGCACCGGGAAACGCCGACATCGAGGGCCGCCAGGACAACCAGGCGTACGCCGCCACGTACGATGGCACCGCTAGCGGGAGGGCCAGTGCGACCGGCCAGATTCGGCGTCCGGGAATGTCGCTGCGCATGACGAGCCACGCCGCGGTAACTCCGATCACGACACAGAGCGCGGTCACCACGCCCGTCAATGCCAGGCTGCGCCCGAGCAGCTCGAATGTTCGTCGCTGGAAGAGCTCGTCGACGACGTTGCTCCACCCGAGCGCGGCGACGCGGTCGGCGAGATAGATGACGGGAAGGAAGGTCACCGCGGCCGCGAGGCAGGCGATGGCGACCAGCAGCAGCGGGGGACGTCCAGACCGCCGCACGCGCCACGATCCCCAACGCGTGCCGGGGATCGTGGTCGAGGAAACGGGGGTGTCGGTCACCTAGTGAGCAGGCGAGTTTTCACGAGCAGTTCCTGGGTAGCAGCCAACGTGTCGAGATCGGACAAGTCGACCTTCGGAGGGTTGAGAGTAGCGAACTTCGGCAGCTTGGCGGAGGGCTGGACCCCGGCGGCCAGTGGGTACTCGAAGGTCTTGTCGGCGAAGTAGCGCTGGGCTTTCTTGCTCAGCAGGTAGTCCACGAATGCCCGCGCCGCGGCCTTGTTGTCGCTCGACTTGAGGATGCCGACTCCCGCCACGTTGACGAGCCCACCGGGGTCACCCGTGCCGAGGTACTGGTTGCGGGCCACGAAGTTGGCTTCGCCCTCCACGTTGATCCGCTCCCAGATGTAGTAGTGGTTGACGAGGCCGAGGGAGATCTGTCCGGCGTTGACCGCGTCGCGTACCGCGCCGTTCGACGCGTATGCCTTCGGCTCGTTTGCTGCGAATCCGCGGAGCCACTTCTCGGCCTTGACTTCACCCCGGAGCAGCCGCAGGCCGGTCACGAAGCTCTGCCAGGACGCGTTCGTGGGCGCGAATCCGAGCTTGCCCTTCCACCGAGGATTGAGGAGCGCGTTGATGGACGTGGGGGGTCGCGGAACCAGCGTCGGGTTGTACACAAAGACCCGCACTCGGCCGCTTACTCCGACCCAGGTACGGTCCGCGGCCCGGTACGGCTTCGGCACCATGCTCAACGTCTTCTTCGACAACGTGGTAAAGAGCTGCTCCTTGGACAGCGCACCCAGCGCACCCGCGTCCTGAGAGAAGAAGACGTCAGCCGGCGAGGCATCGCCCTCGGTCAAGAGCTGCGAAGCCAAGGCGCCGCTGTCGCCGTAGCGGACCTGGATCTGGATCCCCGTGTCGGCGCTGAACTGCTCGAGCAAGGGCTTGATCAACGTCTCGTTGCGCCCGCTGTAAATAGTGATCGAACCACTCGGCTTGGCCGCCCGTTCCGTTGCGGCGGTGGCAATCGCCCCACTCGTTCCTGTCGTCAGGACCATCGCCAAGGCGACCAGCAGACTAACCCTTTGAAAACGCATCGAACATCCTCCTCCTCGAGACTGGTCCTCAGCCAGAACTTACTTAGGTATGGCTACCCTAACTTATCGAGATGGGCTCATGCAAATCCGGCCTCGTCGCACTGAGAATGTTGTCAAATGCACGCGTATTGCGTATTTCAGAAACGCAGA
>Ga0105050_10002981_pt1 | contig 23815 bp, 35 predicted proteins | sample FRY01_FD_78088 | JGI IMG/M metagenome (GOLD analysis project Ga0105050, IMG submission 78088) | Freshwater microbial communities from Lake Fryxell liftoff mats and glacier meltwater in Antarctica - FRY-01 | ecosystem: Environmental > Aquatic > Freshwater > Ice > Glacier meltwater ...
ATATGTAAATCTAATCAATTTATGGTTAACATGAAAATTTAAAGTGTTAAATTTTGTTAAAGTTTATAAACTTATATTGTGTTTAGTACCATCTGTCATGCTAAATACAAACATATCAGACACTCTATACTCTGTAATATCCAGCATTATACATGTATTGAACTTCTGTTAAATTAATAGAAGAAATTAAGAGTGCATCATCCAGTCAGTTCCTTCATCACTCTTAATTTCTTCTATTAATTTATCAAGTTCTTCTTCACCAAGTCCTTTAATTAAATCTGGGTTTATTTGAATATTTCCGGGAAGCGAGAACCCAAAGATTCCTAGCTTTTGCCCTAAAGAAATTTTAACCTTAGCAGCGCAATATCTAAAGAAAGCTTCATCTTGGAATAACGCGCATTCAGGAACAGTTTCATAGATATTTAGTATAACATCTCTTTTTGGTGATTCTCCAGTGAATCGTAACTCGTGAGTCAATTGATTATAATTGTAACTTAAAGGATTATGTATAATTTGACGAGCTAAATCAAAGAAACTTTCATTAATAACATATGCTTGTAAATTTTCAGCTGCAGCTCCAGTGTTTGAGCCTCCATACATTCCGCCCATCAACATTCTTTCAACTCCAAAATCTCCTTGAGTAAAGTTAATATCCATAGACCCGCCCCAATTAGCTCCAGTCTCGAACAACCCATAAACTGAATAAACTTCGTTACCTCCAGTAGTTAAGTCCATTCCAGGTAATGTAAAACTTCTAGAATTTTTAAAATGATCTGAAGAAAACAAAGCAATTGGTAAAACCATGAAATTCTCTCTAACAGAGTACTCATAGTTTTTATAGAACCATTTCTTAGCTCTCTTAACAATGTTCTGAACCTCTGCTCTCGGAAGGTTCATCGGAATCATACAAGATCCAGTTATTTCATCTGCTAGCTCATTAACAAACTCAGTGAAACATGTTGAAGCCCATACTGGATCTACATTCGATGATTCATTACCTACAATTATGTTGCTCATTTTTTTAGTTATTTATTTATATTGCTTTTGATTTAACGATTTCAACATCATTAAATTTAGCTAGTTTTTTATCAAAAGAACCTTCTCTAAAGATTCCTCCATTCATTGTTCCTTTAAATACTCCCTTTCCATATATATAACTATCAGTAACCACACAAGATCCATGTATATATGAACCATCCAATTTTGAGTCGCTAATCTGAGTAGAAGAATAGAAGTTACAATAATGAATGTCAGATCCCTTTACGTCACATCCATACATATCGCACTCAGTGAATTCTCCTCTTAAGAAACAATTAACGAATTCATAGTTTCTAAGGTCTACGCAATATTCTAATCTTCCATTAGCGACTTGAATTCTACCTGAATCTGAATCATAGTTAATATGACCCTTTGAAAGATCACCAAACGTAAATAGCCGCATTACTCTCTCCTTTACTGAAGGCCAGTAAAGGTCAACTATCTTTGGATTGTCACTTAAGTCAACTGTAAATTTAATATCGTTCCAATTGTCTTTAATTGTCTTCCAATTCTTTCTAGCATCTATTATTCTTTGATTGCTTGCGACTATTCTTTTAAGTTCAATTGCATTCAAAGAATTAAATTCAGTGTTTTCTGTAGATTTCCACAACTGTAACAAAAACCGGTCAACTAAGTAAAGTATCGTTGTTGTTTTCTTTTCCCAGTCAGCACCTCCAACATATCTAAACTCTAAATAATTCTTATGTCTCTTATCGAAATTAACACCATAGTATTTGCTATCAGGATATATAAAGTTCTGTTGGTTAACATGTTTACCATCGAAGAAATAAGTGTCTTCTTTTGGTAGAACAAATTTTATTGATTTTGCGTATGCAGAGTCTTCTCTCTTTGGAAAGAATTTAAAAACCTGCTCTTCATTAAAATCTAAAATGAATTTAAGAACATTCATCTTGGAGATTCTATATTTGCAATCTACTTTAGATTTGTCAAAAGATAAATTCAAGTGAATTGAAGTTCTATCATTGGTGTACCCGTTCTCTTCAATCCAAGCACACATATTAATAATCATTAAACGAGCAGCGTAGTATGGAAGGGCTCCTGTGACTAATTCAAGAAGTTTGGCGCCGCCCGACATGTCAGGTTCTATTTTGAATTCGTCTTGAGTTACTTCAAAATCACTATGCGCCTTTGTTTCAACATGAATTTTTTTACTAAGTAGTACCTCTAATTTCTTTGCCGTTTCTTCGGCGCTAAAATTTGAGAAGAATTCGAACTCCACGCCAACTAGGGCATTCTTTAAAACATCAGCATCATTAAGGTTATTCATTGATTATTATAATTTGATTAAATCGTATTATATTTATCTATATTTATCCGAAAACAAATTGATTTACTCTTTTTATTTGAATTGGATAGAGTAGAAGGTATATTTCCTTTGTTTTTATTATAATAAAAAACCCCAGATTAATCTGGGGTTTTAATTTATGTTAAATTTATTAACAATTATAGTTTCAAGAAAACCTTTCTAGTATCAACTTCGATTCGTGTGATTTGAACTGTTATATTATCATTCTTAGATATCGTGTCTATTTCAATACCTTCTGGCAATTCGGAAACGTGTAATAATCCGACGATTCCATCACCAATGTCTACGAATACACCATATTCTTTAACAGACTTAATAATACCTACGACTTCGACAGGAAAAGATTTGTATTTACTTGCAATTTCTTTCCAAGGATCTATAGTCTCAACATACTCTACTTGAGTTAATGTTATTTTACTATCACTTATGATTTCTTTAACTTTGAATACAATAATGTCTCCTGGTTGAATTTCTCTATCTTTATGTTTTCTAGCCATTTCTGGCTCTAAGTCATTTGCATGAATCATTCCAGTCAAACATCCATCAAACTCAACGAATACACCATACTTAGCAGAACCTGTAACATTTCCAGTTTTAGTCTCTCCTAAGTTGTTTCTAAGTTCTTCAACTTTACCAGGGATAAGTGCTTGTAAATATTTTCTATGTGAAACTATTACAGTGCCTCTTTCTTGAGAATAACTCATAGGAACTACATACATTTCAGTGTTAACAACAGACTCGAAGTCTACAAGTTTATTAATCCCTGCAAGAGAGCCTGGCATGAAACAATCAATACCTTGAACATCCACAAAATAACCTCCGTTTGGAATCATTCCAGTTACAGTTCCAATGTATGCAACATTTTGCTCTTCAGTAGCTTCTAGCATTTCTCTTAGTGCCGCTGCTCTAATACCAGCCTCTACAGAACCTACTATAAATCCTCTAGAGTTAGACATTCTATCAGCAACTATCTCCACTGTTAGATTAGCTCCAGGTATTAATATATCCTTAGATATTTGATTCTCCTTAGACATATCAACATACACCATTTCTCTATGCCCAATATCAATTGAAGCCCATTCACTATCGACTGAATAAACGTCGCCTGTGTGTGTTTCTCCGATAATTACATTGAATACTCGTGGTGATGCTGTTTCAAATCGCTCCATCAAATCGCATAATTCCTGAGCGTATGGCGCTCTTGAATAAACAACTACACCCTCGGGTGATTTGACATGTGTATTTGGCCTTCTAAAGCTGCTTGGACAATCAGATACATGAGCGTCCCAATCAAAGTCAAGTAATCCTGACTTTGTTATTTCTTTTTTTGTTTTAACGTCTTGTGACATTGTTTTGTTTTTTAAAGGGTTAATAAAATATAAGTTATATATTCAATTAATATTAAATTGGAACGGCATCTATTTTTTGCTTAACTTGTTTAATAGTGTTTATAAGCTTCATAACTTGATCAGGTAACTTAAATTTTATTTTAATACCAGAAGCCAAAAGACCGGCTATTATAATAGCAAGGACGCCTATTATAGTTTTAAAGGTATTAATATTTGACTTTACGACTAGAATAGTCTGAGCAACGTTTGGAGCACCTGGTGGGACTGTAATTACAGCAGGCTGTACTGCTGCTGCTGTGGTTGCAGTAACAGACTCTGGTAATTGCTTTAAACCAGCAATCAATTCCTTGAAAGAAAGCTTTATATTATTGATTTCTATCTTTATAAGAGCTTTAGCTTCTGGTCCTGATAAAAACTTTTTTAGATCTTTTTTCATTTCCTTTGCTTCTTTCTTAGCTGCTTCAGCGTCTCCAGTTGCTTCTAAAAGCTGGGCTTCAACCGCTTTTACTTGAACCTCTGCCATATTACTAATTACTGATTCAAAATCTAGACCTGGTATTGCTTGAGACCCAGAAGATGAAAGAATATCTAATGCTGTGCTCATTTCTGATATTTCTGCCATGTTTATTTATTTTTTTGTTGGTAAGTATCGTGAGTTACCTTTAGTTTAGATATAATTACTGGTGTAACAGCTGTTGGTGGCCCAGTAGGCCCAGTAGGCGTTGGATGTATATGCGTCTTATAGTCATCTAATAAAGTATCTAGCCATTTCTGTAAGGAAACTCCTCGAACTGCAGGCTCCTCTTCATTTTCGGTACCCTCACCTGTATTGCTTAAGAATACATTTCCAGAGTCAAGGAATATCTTTTCAGTTGTTGATATTTTGATATGTCCATTTTCATCTATTTGAATCAAAGGTCTTTCCTTAGCTCCAGTTCCTCGAGCAATTACCAATCCGTCATCTGGTGAATGGTATATTCTTATATTTCTGACATCATCATAAACTAACGAAACAACATTATGAGCTGCAGCTGAACTCTCTAGTACTTCTTGTTTTAAAGCTTTACTTTGATCTATTTGAAACCAATACTCTGGGTGATATATATTACCATTGTCAAATCGAACAGCAACAACAGTGCCAATGTTTGGTGTATTATGAGAACCTACAAGATCCCTATTCATTGGAGTTGCCCATGGAATAGCGACATTTGGTAGTTTATCAAATTTACCAAAAACTTTAACACGGCATCTACCTAAAAACTTAGGATCTACATTATCAACAACCTCACCAATCCAATGAGTTTCTCTAATATTATCGCTATTTAATTCTTTATCTGTTGACATTATCTATATGCATTACCTAAATTAATTGCTGCAGAGGCTGCAGCCTTATCTAAAACCTGGATAGCAGTGCTATTTGGTGGAATATCATTTACATTTTCTCTAATAACTCTACCTATATCCGTTGCTTCATCTGCTTTTTTAATAGCATTTGCAAATATATTTTCAAACGTAGGTGCTCTATTTATGGTCCTATTTCTTATTGCTTGTTCTAACTCGTTCTTTTTTTCTATAGCAAATAACCTAGCTGCTTGTTCTGCCTGTGACTGAAGCTCTTCACCCCTTGATAGTAACCTTGCCTTTATCATATCTGCGATACTATCTTGAAACACTTCAGATTCTGGCGAAGGTGACATTTGACTTTTCGTGTATTCTGGTGGATCAACAATACCATTAAGCGCCCTGGCTTCTACTTTTTCCAGTTTTTCATATTTTATATGAATTGTATTTACAGCGTTAGATTCTGGACTTTTTAATAAGTCTGCGAAAATTGAGGTTCCTGAACTTAAATCGAATTCACAATAACCAATGCCTATCATAAAATACGGTCTAGATTCAGAACCCGCTATTTCACCATTATTTTTTTGTATACTTAACCCATTGCTTGCAATGTCTCTGATAGTATCTAAAGCGCTTGTAACAGTTATGTCGTTAATAGGTCCAAATCCTGCTAATGTTGTTTTAGTCTGGATAGTTCTAACTTCAGTAACATATACCCACATCCTAAATTTTCTTAAGTTTACTGGTAATATATAACCACCTCTCTGAATATCGTATACTGCACTTTTATATAAGTGCATTAAACCAGCGATTGGTAAGTTTAAAGATTCTAGTGTTTCAATTTCAAGTTTTGCATCGTCACCGCCCATGTATGGGTTTTCAGAATTTATATTTTGTAATCTTTCAAGTCCTTTTAAAGATTGCCAATACCATGGAAGCTCTGTATTAATCGTTTTTAAAGCTTGTTTAAATGCTATAAAGTCTGCCAATCTTTCAGCATAGTATGTGCTGTTATTACCTTCATTATCTGCTAATTTTTTTAAAAAGCCTTCAGCAGCTTCAGAAAGTAGTGGAGAGCTAGTACTACTGTAGTCAAACATTAATGCAAACGAAAGAAACGTAGGATCTTGGTATTTATACTTCTTAAACGACCCTTTTCTAAATTCTTTTTGTGTTTTAAAATCTGACATATTATATATATATTTATTAATTAAATAAATTAAGCTGTTGTTGGCGCTGTAGGTGCTATAGGCGTTGCTGTAACTGTTTCTGTGTTAATATTATTAAGTCTGCTAGGCCATTCTCTCCTTAATAGATTTATTGATTGCCGCACTGATAGATCGCCTGCTCTGTATTTATAAATAATACCAGAAACCGTATAAAATCCACTTAAAAAGTCATCAACGACTAATCCGCCCTGTACTTTTCCAACAACATTATCTTTAACATCGGTATCGAACCCGTCTTTTTCTTTTTGGTCCTTTCCAACGTTATCCATTGCTATTTTATCAGGATCTTCTAAATAAATTAAAATAGGAATTTTATGATACCTATGTATTGCTGGATTATATGTCGTTAACTCAATATCTAAAGACATTTTAGATGCTTCGGCTATATTCTGAGCGTTGTTTATTGCCGAGTATTTGTAATTTAGGTGAGTGTTTGAAGTTTCAGGGTCGCCTGAAGTTCTTCCAACATATTTACTTTTAATTTCATGTTTGTACCTGTCTTCGTCCCTACGACCCTTCATAGGTTCTTCAATGTCCTTTAACTTAGTGCTTACAAGCGCTTCTATTTCATGAGAAATTAAACCCTCTTCTGAGTCATCTTCATAATATTGCAAAACCCTTTTATAACCGTACATTTTAGTTGTTGAACCTGACTTATTGTTAAGAGACATTTTTGTAATATATAGGTTTGTTCCTGCGTCTTTATCGTGATTTGTTAATATTAAAGGTTTTTTAGTCTTATTTATTTCATCGGACTTGATACTAGGGTCGTCTGCGAAATCCTCTTCTAGGGCAACGGTTGCCATATCTATATTTTCTTCAGAATCAATCAACTTATTAAGATTAACATAATTAATGTAATAGTGTGGATCTATGCTGTACACCTGAAAGCTATCCTCATCAATGTAGGAGTGTCTAACTAAATCTCTTAATGTATCAAACCTAGAATTAAAAGGTATCACTAGATTCATTGAATCATCTGTTGTGTCAATGTTTGTAGCAACTCCAAGCTTTAAATCATTAGCTATTGCTTCAATATGGTCTAATGAGTTTCCAAATCCATAAGATTTGCAATCTTCTGAGAAAAGGCCAGGAACCTTCATTATACCACTAAAAAAGTATTTACTTCCCTCAGTGTTTTTTGCTTTAGGAGGACTGCCAACGCTAGTAATATCAAAGTCGATTCTAATATCTTTATATTCATCTTTATCAAGAGTACCCATCCTAAAGTTAATTACGTCACCATCTCTAGGAAACGAATCTATATCAAAAACTCCAACGCTATCCATAACAGATATATCTATACTAGGAATTACACCAGTACAATCCAGCGACATACTTATTATATCATCATCAGTAAATGTAAACCCATTAACTGAAATTAACAATAAATAACCCTTACTAGTATTTGCTTTTTCATTTCCTTCTCCTTCACCTAATGATGCATATACGAGCTTATCTAACTTTATAGTAGGTTCAGTTATTGTTAAGATGTGATTGTTTATAGAAGCCATTTTGTATATTATATAGTAATTTTATATAGTAATTCTTCCATTGTTTATCTTGATATTAGTATCTCCTTCTTTTAAAATATTTGGAGGTAAAATCTGGGATGATCCATTTGCTTTTTGTTCTGCCTTTCTTTTAAGATATTCAATTCTTTTAGAATCTTTAATAGGAAGACGTTTAGTGTCAATAAATTGATCTCTAATTGAAATAGCATTTGCAGGACCCACAATACGAAAAGGAGCAATAGATACGAGAACGTTATCATTTGATGGAATTTCTAAAATATCACCTACATTAAAAGCAAATGGATTAGACATGTTGTTCCATTTTAATATATAGTCACAATAATCTTCATTTTTGTAATACTTTAAAGAAATTAAATCTATCCTTCCAACTTCATGTTCGACTACTGTGTGAGATGCAATTACATCGGTAAATCTCGAGAACACTACAGTAGGCATTGACAAAACCCTTTTAGTATTGTCAGCTGACATTTTCTTATTTTCTAAAGTATTAAATTTCATTATCCGTTGCTCATTTTTCTAAATATATTAACAAAATCTCCCTTTGTTGCCTTTTTATCCTTATTGCCATATGCACTAACATCAGAAGTTTTATTAATATCTGCTACATCATCTGGTTGTAAATAAAATCTACCCCTGCCTGCGTTAAACATTGATTCTATGCCAGCCTTATCTCTTGGTCTACCTGGTTTTAATTTAATAACAGCAACTAATCTTTCCGGAAAATCTTGAATTCCATTACCGCCTTCAAAGGTGATATCACAATCAGTCATACATAAGTTTCCAATAACAGCGATAGGATCTAACGGATTACCAATAGTAAGGTGCCAATTTCCGGTAGGGTCACCTGTTAGTAACGAAGCAGCTGCTTGGCCTCCTTGTGGTGTATTAAACATTTCCATAGCAGCACCACCTATTAAGTTATTTAAAAACTTATTGTCTTTAAGCGCTGCCATTACGCCTCCCGCATCTAAGTTCATCGCAGCATCAACCGCGCCACCGAAACCTTTAGTCGCAGCACTAAACATTTTTCCAGCGTCTGAGACGATTGATCCTGCAAATCCAGCATAATCGCCGCTCTTTAAAAGATTCAAATTTCCTAATGGTGAACCAGGTCCATCTCCTCCACCACCAACATGTCTCACAGATCCTCCCCAGAATGGAGCGTTATTATAAGTTAATGCAAGAAGATTTGAAAGTTGATCAAGCATCATTACCTTTGGGTTAGCACCTTCAAAGCTTCTTAATTCATACTCAAACTTAATACTAAACTCTTGTTCAAATTTAAGACCTTTTTCTCTAATTAAGACGTTCTTAATAACGTTCAAAGCACCAAATACGTGATTAGGATAAGTATCTTTAACAGGATCATGCCCGCTGCTTTGCGCTGCTCTATTTGCACCAACAGCGTCTCTGCCTTTTGCAGATTGACCAACTGCTGATAATATCCTACTAGATTGCATCATACTTCCAAATTTTCCGCTAGAAGCCTGTTTGGTAGCTCCTCCCGATATTGTTTGTACCTCTGATTCAGCATCTTTCCAAGAAAAACCATGAGAAAACTTTAAAATATCTGATAAAATGTTTCCTGTAGCTTCGCCGTACCATGTAACTGCTCTAGCTATGTCTGGTTGTGGTATGTCTACGAAGCCTGGTTTTACTTTTGGTGAAAGAGTATTCGTAGGTGTTGTGGATGTATCAGTAGATGTATCATCGCCGTCATCCGTTTTTTCCGTATCTAGCATCTGTGGAGTTATTATATCGTCAGCAGCGGGATACGCAAATCTTCGCAAAGTTATCATCATGCTATTAGGTATTTTGTTAAAATATCTAGCTAACGCAAAGTCAGAATATTGGTATCTATACCCCATATTATTTGTAATGTCACCTGTTATTTCTATTATTCTAGATACAGTAGGATTAACTAAAGATGCCATTGGTATTTTTTGGTATTGTGATTTTCCATCTGTAGTGCTTTCCAATCCTTCTCTACTTCCATTTAATGTAGTCCCTCGATAATTAATAAGAGAGTACTTGTTAAACATAGAATATGGTCTTTGAATTCCAGGAACTGTCGGTTGCTTTGCAACCGCTGTACCTGTGTTTTGAGCAGCCTCAGCTTCTCCAGGAGTATATGATTCGCTTTGTACAATATCAGTATAATATTGAGATCCTCCAGAAGATACTACAGTAAACGGCTGATCCATTGCTGTTGCTCTAACTTTAGTATGATCTGGCTTTTCATCTAACTTTAGTGTTGCTCTTCCTCTTTTAACCTGTCCCTTAACACCGTCTGGTGAGCCATCGCTTATTCTCCCGAATTCATCTCCAATAACGTCATTATATGCGCTTATAAATCCCTTACCTAACGCACTTTGTGAAACTGTTTTAAAACCATCAACTATATTACTATGAAGCATATACTTATTAAATTATTTAATTAAAGTATATATCTAATAAAATAAGCTACTCTAAATTATCATAGTCAATTGATAGAGGTCTATAGAGTAGCTTTTCAAAATAGTTTTTAGAAGTGCTTGCTCTTTCTCCTAAGAATTTTTTAATATGAGCCTCAAATACTCCCCTGCTTTCATAGTGATATTTGCCTTTAGAGTATATGGATCTATTGGTAAGTTCATATAAATCCCTAAGGCTTTTTTCTACTAAAAAGTCTTGTATGTTATTATATAGTGTTATTATCTCTTCGTATGTTTTAACACACATTACTGAGTCTACGACTATGAGATAAGATTCCCATTTATTATCTATATAACTTTGAAATTCTTTTACGCTTGGTATTCTTTGTCTAGCTACTCTAAATGTTGTAACCCCTCCTTCAAATGTTTTCTCAAACTTCATATCAAACATATATCTTTTTAAAAAATCTATGTCGTCGTAGAACTTTAGGATACGTACCTGATATCTTGGCATCTTATCGTTAAATTCTACATCATGAATGATTGCTTTAACAGGGAACACTATATTGTTATGTCTACTGTTTGAGATAAGTAAGTTGATATGTTCTCCCTTTGCATAGAGTTTATGTCTAATCATTTTTAATGATATTAATAGAATCAAAAAGTTTAATAATCCGATCCTCGATATTTTCGTTACTATTTATCAAAGTTAAAGAGATTAAATAGTCCCCATTAGCCTTTGAATTAATTAGATCCTTAAAATTGTCTATAATTTCAAAGTCTAGATTTTTAAACAAATAAATCACGCGACTTACTCCTGTTGCTTCAGGGTGTAGATGTCGCGTGACTTCATTAATTATTGTTAAACCTATAATTGAGTTACTAGGTTCTTGCCCGTAGGGGTCTGACTTAATTAGCTTATTCTTTATAGAAACATGGTCAATAACCTTAGTGTTGTCCTTTTCTATGTTTCTAATAAACCTATTAAATTCTCTTCTAGAGGGGGTCCATACACATTCAATTGATATGCTATTCATTATTTAAACATCTCCTTCTAAAGATTTTAAATCCTTTCGAAGGGTTTTTATTTTTTCAAGCTTCTCTTGAGGCGTTGGTTTGTAATCAATACCCCAACCTTCAATTACTTTTATTTGGTGTTTGTTTTTTGAGTTACCAAATGATAGCCCAATATCAATACATATTTCTTGAATAAATTTAATTTTAGTTGGGTGATCGTCAAAGTCATACACTGTGGTAGACTCAAAGGATTCTCCAGCTGCATTAATATTATCATCAATCACTGTCTTTATAACACCATTATCTGCTAGTGTTATTTTAACTGTCTGCATTTAACCTAGAGTTTAAAGATTTTCTAGCGTCATTGTGCAGTTTTCTAGCTTCCTTTTTGTTTTCTCTAATAGTTTCTTGATTCTTTACAGCAAGCGTAAAGAAAGCTTCTTCTAACATTGCAATTTCTTCAGTGTTGTACCCGATGGAAGCCCAAGTTTCTTTCATGATGTTTGCTTTGGTTTGTAAAAAGTCTTCAGTTCTTTCCAAAACAGCTCGCTCAGTATTTTCATGAGATACTCTTCCATCATCGCCCGTTTTCTTATACCAAGCAAGTCCTTGTTCAGAGAATCTCCCAAACATATTTTTAATATGTAAATAACCCATTGCTCTAAACTGAGCTCTTCTTTGTCTTCTAGACGCTGTCGTCGTTTTTGCCATTATAGTAATTATTAATAAAAAGTGTTACTTCTTCTGTTAGATATTCTTGTAGTTTATGTATCTCAATTTGAGAGACTGCCACCTTGGCTATTGTATTAATTAAATTCTCTTTGTCTTCATCTGCATTTTCAATTAACATATCGAATATACCTCTATTAGGTATGTTAAGGTTAATAACTGTTTTAAATGGCTCTATGTTTTTCTTAGAAAGCTTTGCAACTAATTCTTCTAGTGCTGATTTAACAGGTTCTATTGTTTCAAGTTTATGTTCTATTTTTGGTGTAATGTTAATTCCTGATGATACATTGCCTAATCCATTTGCCCCTGGAAATGGAATGTCATTTCCAATAAATTCCTGTAAGAACTCACCAATCATATTATTAAAAATCTTAGACCCATTCGTAAAGTAAGTAAACTCTGTGTCAATTTCTTTTACTTCAACGATATCGCCGAAATGGTCACCCTTCTTCCATTGGTACTTCTTAGCCTCTTCAACCGCTTCCATTGTTTGCATATTTTGATAATTATATTCTTTTTTTGAAAATTGTTTCCTAATCCAACTCATAAAACAATGTATCGTCTTCATTTTTAACGTTGTATTTGGTTTTAAACGCATCTATGAAATCAAAACCATTAGGATCTCCAATCATAGCATCTATTCTTTGTATATAATTTAAGTAAAATCGATCGCTACCGTGCTCTTTTAGAAACAAGGCGAGAATCAAATCACTCGGTATTATTTTTTTATTAAAGCTCATTCCATAATATTACTTGTTCAACATCAATTTTTGCAGTTTTTAACAGTTCAATGCCACTCATATCTCTATAATCTTCTGTGTAATATACTTTAGCTATTCCTGATTGTATTATTAACTTAGCACAATCAAAACATGGACATGTTGTAGTATATAATTCAGCACCTTCACAACTCATAGTAGACTTAGCAACCTTTGTTATGGCATTTGACTCCGCATGTAAAACTTCTCGTTTTGTAATTCTTCTAGTTGCAATATGAGTTCCATCGATAGAAGGTGTCCATCCATCATATCCAAGTTCTTCAGCAGCCTCTCGGTTATAAAATGTAGAAATTTCAGTTTCTTCACATTCGTTGTCAAATCCATGTGGGGTACCATTGTAACCGTATGATATTACTTGATTATCCTTTACGATAACACAACCAACTCTTCTGCGAGCAGCATAACTAAGCTTAGCGAATTGATAAGCTACCTGCATGTTTATGATTTCTATAGGTATTTTAGGCATAAAAAAAGTCTATATATGTTTATTATATATAGACTTTTTATTTAGTTTAATTTTAGTATATTATACGTCTTCTACGTCAATAGCGTCTTTCATTTCTTTACATTCGTTAATTTTCTTAGTGAATGATTCAGACATTTTGTTTAAACATGCTTCATATGCTTCAGTTTCCATGTCTGATTTCAGTTCGTTTAAGCAATCAGCAGCCAATCCAGCTACTAATGATGCGTTTTCTGCCATGTATGTTTCAACAGTGTGCTCATCATGCGCATCTTCACTCCAGGTTTTAGCTTCAATCTGTGCATAATCATAACATTTCTTTAACATTTCTGAAACAGGAGTATTTTCTTCCTTTTCAGCATTTGTTCCTATGTTAGCTTCTCCGGCTTCGCTAATGAAGTTCTTGTCTTTGATTACCGTTTCAGTCTCTTTGTCTGATTTAACTTCAGGAGTTCCTTTAGAAACTAAATCTTTTTCTATTTCCTCAGATCTGTCCATTTCTGAAACAAACTCTTCGAATCTTTTAATACTTGTCATAATTTATCTTACTCTTTTTACATGCGCCCAACTTACATAGACTTTATCAGGAATTGCTAGTTCTTTTCCTTTTGCTAAGGATGTGAGCTTTTTTATCATTTCGTCTCTATCATCTTTTACCCAATCAAAATAGACAAGCGCATTTGCTGCGTCATAAATGTCTACACCGTTTTCTTTTCCGTATTTAGATACTCCATCGTATCGATCAGACGTCCAACAATCAAAGAGTCTATCATCGACTTTTATGTCTTCATTTACAAACTCTTCGAATCTTTTAATACTTGTCATAATTTATCTTATTTTACAATCTACTTATTTCTATATATCCTTGTTTTTTAAGTAATCAAAGCTAGTTGGTATCAAATAGTCCATTACCTTTAAGTATTTCAATAACATAAAGAATACTATTCCACCTGGCATTAAGAATATTGTGGTAAGCCCAATAGTCTTCATGATGTTTTTTAGTTGATTGGTGACCTGTAAATGTTCTGTTTCTGTTAGTTTTCTTTTCTCAATTAAACTCAGCCTAATATTCTTAGATATTGATCTAGTTTCTATGCCTTCTTTTTTAAGAGCTTCTAAAAATAAGTTAACATTCTTTTTAAGATTGACTAACTCAGGCTTGCTACGTTTCACTGATTGAACTATATTTGTTAACTATATATCTTAATTTGTAAATTCTGGTATGTTCGCTAGCGAATATTTTTAATGCTGTTTAAGAAAGATTCGAACGAAGTAGCTTCATTGAGTGTAAGTATGTCAGTATCTTTTAAGAACAATCCTCCTCCAACATTAATTAATATATCTCCGTCCTTTCTCTCAACAGATTCAATTTTATAAACAATTGAATCTTCCATACAGACTACATGAGTAGCAGATACTAATCTTTTAATTCTTTCGTACTCTGAATGATTTTCCATAACACTATAGCCATTCGTAATAATGGTCAACTGATGCGCTGCATCTAATGCCATCTAGTATCAATACATCTAAATCGGAGCCACTTAAAGAATTTACAAATGATTTAATGATTCCTTCTAGTTTAATCGTGTTATCAATATCTAATGGTATTGTTGCTTCTTTAAAGTAGGTTTCAGTAGCATTTGTTGCTACAGCGTCACAGACTACTCCGGTTATATATGAATCATCATTGAATCGAAGTCCATTATGATAGCCGTCATGATAATCATCAACGGGAAACATCGTAGAGATTGTCTCGTACGAATTGCCATGCCTTAATTTATATAAGTTCACTGCGGTTTGAATGAAAGGCTTAACACTAGTTGATGGACAATCTATAGTCGCTACAAATTCCTCACATGTGCAATTTATTTCTGAAATATTCATAATTTAATTATTGTTTAATTTTAGTTTATTATTTGCATTTTTGGGTAAGCCTTACATGTACGGAAAACCAATGTTACTCTTTTTAATAAATCCAAAGAAAGATCCTTTGATTCTACTAGTAAATTATCATACAAATATCCATCGAATAATCCGTATAGTTTGTTCTGCAAGGACATTGAAGTTTCATGCTGTACTTCATTATTGAATTCTACTGCATTAATGATTGACAATATCTCAGATCGAGTATCTTCTGTCATATTGTCATGTCTATTGAATATAGAGTACTTTATGGTGTTTAAGTTTTTCATAATACTTTTGTTTTTATTTGTTATAAGTAAATATAATCAATTTATATAGAAACCGAAACAAAAAAATGTTAAAAAATGTTAAAGTTATTAACGATCAAGGTATCTTATGATTTGTTGTGTGTAAATATAAACAAAAACCTCAGACTAAAAAATCTGAGGTGTTAATTATATGTTAAAAGTTTACTTATAAAATATATATGAAAGTAACGGGTTCCATATATTATATTTTTCAAAACAACGAAATGGTCTCATTAAGAAGATGCGAAATAAAACTAGGCCTATGGTGATTGCATGGTCCTATTGCTTTAATAGCTTCAATATGCTGCTTTGTGCCATATCCTTTATTACTATTCCAACCATATCCTGGGTTTTCGACGTCTAGTTGTTTCATCATAGAATCTCGTTCAGTCTTGGCCAAAATACTCGCTGCCGCGATTGAGATATACTTATTATCACCTCCAATTATGGTTTCAAATGGCATGCCGTCAAACCCATGAAATTGATCTCCATCTACTAGGATAAAATCAAACTTTACTTTCTTCTGTACTTCTTCCAAACAACGTTGCATTCCCCTTAAGGTTGCTCTTAATATGTTTGTTGATTCAATTTCAGTAGGATGTATATGTTCTATATGGTATGCTATTGCATTTTCCTCTACTATCATTCGAGCTTCCTTGCGTTGCTGTTCGTTAAGTAATTTAGAATCTTTAATCAATGGATTTGAAAATCCGTATGGCATGATACATGCTGACACGGTAACTGGTCCACATAATGCACCTCTTCCTGCTTCGTCAATCCCAATCTCAATTATTGATGAATCGCCCGAATGCGAATGTTTAAGTAGTATTTGTCTAGTTTCCATCTATATATTTATAAGTATTATATAGATGGATGTTAGATTGTTTCTTTATTTCTTATCGTTTTCAATTCTCCACTTATCATATTTTCCTACAACTTCTTGTAAAATTTTAGCTCTAACGATATCTTTGTTCTCGAATTTATGATGACCGATTCCATTAATTCCTTCCATTAGCTTTATAAAACCTGGAAGTCCTGTGCTTGCCTTTGGAATATCATATTGACTAATATCACCAGTAACAAGGACCTTTGAGCTCCTACCCATTCTTGTCGTAAATAACATAAGTTGAGAAAACGTTGCATTTTGAGCTTCATCCAGGATCATAAAACAATCGTCGAAAGTATCTCCTCGCATAAATGCAAGTGGTTTAAATTCAATTAATCCGTATTGTATAAGACTTTCAGTTAATTCATTTCCTACAATTTTCTTGAAGTTAGAGATATACGACTGCATATACGGGTCTATTTTATCTGCAATGTCTCCTGGTAAGAATCCTAGCTTTTCTCCAGATTCTTGAATTGGTTTACATAGAATGATTTTCTTGACCTTCTTTTCTGCTAGCAATAACAAAGAAGTGTAGCATGCTGTAAATGTCTTTGACGTTCCAGCAGGACCTGAACAAAACGTGATTTTATTTTTTAAAATATGTTGCACGTATTCTCGCTGACTGTCCTTTAAGTTAACATGCTTTATATGCTCTTCTTTTACTGACATTCTTGGTATGGTTTGTGCTTGTTCTGAACTGGTCTTCTTTATCATAAACTAGGATATATTTAATCGCCTGTCATCATAACAAGCTGTTTAAGTTTTTTAAGCGATTCGCATTTCTCGTATTCCTCTAACTCTATAAAGTATTCTAATAGAACATCAATAAATCGGCTGCGTTGGCCAATTCCGTGAGGTATATCAATAGTATTTTTACCATCTTGATATACTATAAATCTATTTACGGTCTTTGTAAAGTTTCGGGTAATTATATAGTAGCTGGATCGCATAAGAGAATCTCTTTCATCTCCTGTTATCTCTTCCATCTTTTTAATATTCTTTTTGTTATGATACTAAAGTATCATATATAGTATATATTTAGATGACAACGTATTTAACAATACCTAGTTAAAAAGGGTACTATACTACTATATTATAGTTCTTTATCTTGCAGCGATTGTTTATATTTTGCCTTGCTCTTCAATGTTCTTCCATTAACTGAAGGTTTTATATATTCCTTTCTGTCCCGAAGTTCTTGAAGTTGCTTTGTGGCAAATGTTTTGCGCTTTAATGTTTTAAGCGCCTTTTCTATATTTTGATTGTCTACTTTAACTATGAGCATTTAAGTTTGTCTATTATTTTTTTAAGCATGAAGCATTTCTCGTATTCCTCTCTTTCTTTAAAGAAATTTAATACATTGTTAACACCATTTATTTTGTCTTCGACGGGAGCATCATGTTTAAGCGCTCCCATTTTATCTCTGACTATAGAATTATATATCAACTCCATCATATCCTCGCGAGAAGATTCAAGAAGTTTATTCATAAATCCAATTTCATTGTTCTCGTACTCCTCTAATCCGTCCATTACTGTATATATTGGCTAATTATTCCTTTATATTTTTTAACAAAGATACCTGTTGTTCCGTTAAATTAATGGGGAGTGTTCTAAGTTTTACCATTAGATTCCCGAATTCGTTTTGATTATAGATAGGCATTCCTTTACCAGCAACTCTTAACATTTTAGCTTCATGGGATCCTTGAGGAACTTTGATTTTAACAGAGTGTACTTGAGTATGTACTTCAAAATCTCCACCTAATAAAAGGTCAATCCACTCCAATGAAAGGTCAACATATATGTCACTTCCATTCACTATTATAGAATCATCTGGTAAAACATTAATGGTTATTATTGCATCACCGACAGGCGCTGTTGAGTTGATAGGGTGTGGTGCTCCTTTTCCAGAGACTTTGAGCTTTGTTCCATTTGGAATTCCTCGAGGAATATTAATATTGAATCCACCTGTCCCAACGTCAATATATCTTAATGTTCCTTCATAACTTTCAAGAACGGTTATATTTATTGCTACCCTAATGTCGGATCCTGTTGCGCTCCCACCGAATGCATTATTAAACATATCTGCGTAGTTTCCGCTTGTATTTGAGAATATGTCATTCCATGATGAACCTTCAGAAGCATAAGATACTCTATTATATTGTGATTGATCGTATGCCTGTCTCTTTGTTGGGTTACCTATAACTGAGTATGCTTCATATATTTGTTTAAATTTGAAACCATCACCACCTGTTGTATCAGGATGATTTTCCTTTGCTAGTTTTCTATATGACTTTTTGATGTCGTCTGCTGACGCTTCTTTTGAAACGTTAAGAGTTTCATAGTGGTTCATAACAGGTTATTTGGAAGTTTTAACTCTGATAGTTTGATTTTTAGGAGCCTTTTCTCTTATAGGCAATACTCTCTGTTGATTAGCTTCAATTGTTTTTTTATCAGCTATCTGAGTTTTTTTATACATTGCAATTTCTCGTAGCTGACCATTCTCCATACATATTGCAATTCGCTCTAGGTTATCTGCTATCTTTTTTAATAGTTCTTCGTTCATACTGTTGATTACTTTATTACTATAATATATATTAGGCAAATTTTATAGTGTTTTGTCTAGTATCTTTTTTATAGAGGCGCACTTTTCATATTCCTCAATATCAAGGAATATATCAAGCATTTCATTTAGTGTTTTTACTACTTGTTCTATTTTAATACCACTTTCTACCATTGCTTTAAAGTCAATTCCATTCTTAACTATACATTTAAAGTTCTCATTGGCTAGCTTAAGCTTTAGCTTATATAATATTTCCTGCATTCTTGGGTCTGTCATTATAGAGCCACCATCAAAATCATCATCAAAATCTCTGCTATAGTCGTCGTTAAAATCCTCCATTTGTTATGTTTTTTAATTAATAAGTAAATATAATTAATTTATATTGAACCTTAAAATAAAATATGTTAATTTTTGTTAAATTTACTTATTAATATATATCATAATATCAAAATGGTAACAACATATTCATATTAGATATTTTTAACATCACATTCATTGTTGCTTCAACATCACCCTCACAATATTTTTTTATTTTTTTTAGATTTCCAGCATAGTACTCTGGTGTTGTGTCGCTGGCTTCCATAATTGTTTTTGGAGATGGTATCTTAAGCACATCACAAATCAAATCAAGTGAAGCGCTATTCCAACCTGCAAACTTCCAAATATCGTAAGTGTCTATTAGACAATTTTCCCATGGTTTTTTCTTTTGCAAGTGTAGTTGATGTGGTATTGTAACCTCGTTTATGATTGACCTTTTGATTAGGTATGGGAAATCAAAGTTCTTTATGTTGTGACCTATGAATTGTATATTTGGACTAGCATTAAAAATAGATTGAACAGTTCCCATGAATTCTTTAAGTATCGCTGCCTCATCGTCTCCGTAGAATGATCGAATCTTAGAGTGAGCAAACCCTCCATCATTAAATTTTATTTGACCAATAGAAATCACTATAATCTTACCAAACTCCGGAGAAAGTGCTGACATTCTATCATATAGTTCTCCATCATTAAGTTCTTGTAATTGGGACTCTGTACTTCTGTGTTGTTCTGCCTTTTTTGACCAATATTTATCTACATTAGGTCTAATTAATTGGAATTCTTCAAAACTCTTAAATTCTGAAACAGTTTCAATGTCTATAAAAAGCATTGACTTTAACTCTTGTTGACTATACATCTTTCATATTTTTAGAAATCTTATAAATAGGTACAGGATAAGTTGATTTTGAACCGTGTGGATCCACGTCAGAGTTCATCCAGAACCAAGCATATCCGTATGTCTTTTCTAGGTTATCATTTCTAGAAAGTATAGGGCCGAACATAAGGCTTCCAGCGAATCTAAAATAGTATCTTTCTCCTATTTTAGGTCTTGCCACATGAATGAGTTGCTCTTTTTTATCTTTTGCCATATAGTATTATATAGAGATATTGATAAAAGTTTACAAATCAGATAAATTAGTTAAAAAATCCGAGTGATCAGTTGACTGTCTAAGTTTTAAATATCTTTCAAATGATATAGACAATCCTATCCATCCACCAGTAATAGACTCTGGTATTTCATCCGCATTAATAAAATAATGTGGAGATTCTTTAGTTCTATCTAATAAAAAGTCCATCATTGAATCAACCTCTCTATTGTGAACCCATATATTTACGAATGTATTATTCATTTTCATTGTATACTATATTTGCTACCATTTCGTCAGCTCCATACCTTGAGTCTGTCATTAGCGGCGCCTCTGGATTTTCTTCATAAGCCCAATCATGAAGACCTAGCTCTGTAAATCTATCTCTAATAAGTTCATTATAGTAATAACCAATAGTTCTTACTCTTCGTTGAATGTCTGCTCTAGCCATATCATGTGTGTTTTGGCCATTCATGTTATTATATAAAAACTGGACATACCCTAACTTAGGTATTTTACATGTTATTGTTTTTAAGAAAGTTCTAACTATTAATTCATAATCATCTGCAACTGCAAGATTTCTATTATGTCCTCCTATTTCAAAATAAGTAGATCGTCTCCAGGCTCTTACATGATTAGGAACTCCTACAATATGCCGAATAGTCTTAGGATTTATACTATGTTGGGTAGCAATGTCCATTAATTTACCCATATACTCTTCTTTTCTATATGTACCATATGCCAACGCAAAACCATCAGGATATGTTTGGCATTCCCATTCTTCGTTAACTTCTAAAGTGTCATTAAAAAAGAATCCTGCATCTGGATGTTTTTTAGAAGCCTTATATAAATCTTCAGTGCAACATGGCACCAGCAAATCATCGTGATCTAATTCTGCAAGAAGATACCCCTTAGCAAGAGAACAGCACCTCCATTTTACCTCACCAATATTGCCTCCGCTCTTTTCTCTAAAGTCGTATACCTTAACCCTAGGGTCTCTACTTGCAATATCTTCTGCTATTTTAAGAGTTCTGCCACCGTCTGTTGAATCATTTACAATAACCCACTCCCAGTTTGTATATGTTTGTTCTATTAAAGAACCGTATGTTGCATACAGCTTATTTCCTGTGTTATATATTGGGGTAAAGTATGAAATCATTTCAGAATCTTCAAGTGAATCCTCGTTTAACATGGTTAACATAGAACACTGATACGCAGATTGTCCAACCTCTTCTATAGATTTGTCAATTGGTATGTTTATCCATTTTCTACGAAATTGAAGAGGCATTTCAGCTATTCGTGGAAATTCTTCCCAGCTAGCACCTCTTGTAATTACACAATCAGGTTTGAAACTAGCTAAATGAACATTAATATTGTCATCTGACTTTAGATATTTTACGTCTAGATTATCTGCTTCATAATTAAGTATTTTAAGTGACTTAAGTTCTGGTTCGTCTAGTCCAATATAAAGAATTTTAGGGACCTTAGCTGTTGATTTTCGTTCCAATGCATTATAATAACAAAGCACATCTACATTAAATGTAAACCATTCCGGGTGATCTTTAAAAACATTCTCTATTAATATGCTATCAGCACGATAATCTTTTTTAAATTTGTAACCATATTCAACGTATACACTAGACTCTACAATATATTGAGCAAGATCTATGCTGCCTTTTTTAACAAAGGTAGGATATGCTAACCTAAATTTAAGTCCACTAAAATCTCCTGAAACAATATTCTGAGAAACGACATGGACCATTTTTTCTGGACTATCTTCAAACTTTTTATAAATAGCATTATAGAACTTTGGGTGCATTACGTTATCATCATCTAAGAAATATATCCAAGTGTCTTTTAACGTCTCTATTAATTTGTTAGCTTGAGGATATAACATTCCAATACTATCACCTCTTTCAAAATGATATGTTGTATTTTCATCCTTTAAATCTCCCAATAGCTCTGCATCAATGTCCTTTAGGGAGTTCACATCGAACATTACGTGCCAATCTATTATTAATCCTTTTGGTATATTACTAAAAATAGAATCCTTGACTGTTTTTAAATTATGCTGCCTAGTACATCTTGTTATTATGCTAATTTTCATGTTTGTGTATTAAGTTTATTATACGTCAAAGAAGAACATGTGAAAGAACCTAGCATTATCTATTGCGTCTCCAAAATACTGAGTAGCAGCATGAATATTTTTAGCGTCAAATAATACTAATCTATTGTACTTGTTTCCGACCTCGTCTATTTTCTCAAAGTTTGTTCCATCATAAAAGTTCATTTCATTATTAATACCAGTGAACGCTCTCACGTAATTTGGTGTCTGTCTATTTTCATCATTAAAGGAATAGTCTCCAGTTACCTTACTCCTATAGAATGAAGTTCCAGTAGACGGTGGAGCGTCTTTTGTAAGAAACACCATTCCAGCATATGTTTGATTATCTACATGATAAACTATAGGCTGATCGGCAGTACAAAATTGAAAGATTCCATTAGCATATATTTCATTATTCCAATTATATATGGGTTTACCTATTATCTCTTCAAGCTTTTCTTTAGTACCATTTATTGAAAATCTTTCAGTTGCCCTTTCTCCTTTATGATAATTTGAAGGAGAGAATCCTATTTCACTGATTGCCCATTCTCTTACAAAGTCAGGGTTACTGTAAAAATTATCAACTACGATTAACCCCTTATCCATATTGTTGAATCCAGAGTAATACGCAATCCACTTAGCTAGTGATTCTATTTCTACAACTTCTTTAATATCTTTAAATTTAATTTGGAGATGCTTAAATACTTGTGATTCTTTAATTGAAAAAGTTACTCCTGGATTTAAACCAATATGAAGGTACTCAGTACTCACATCAGCTCTTTCATGAAATTCTGGTGAAATAGATTCTCCTTCAATTAATATATCTTCAACCTCATTTAATGTCGATAGAATCCACCCCTTGAAATAATACAGAGCACTCGTGGATATAGACATGGAATCTATATACATATAAAGATTATTAGTACCTGTTTGATGCTTTATGATGTCTGCCATGTATTTTATATAAAGTATTTTAGATTAGTTTATTATATATTCCCAAAAAAAAGGATCCCTTAGGACCCTTTCAATTACTAATTATATTTATCCTCGCACTACAGCTAAGTTGTAATTAACTCCATCTATTTTTAAAGTTATAGTAGCACCTCGGTCATTTACAGTTACCGCTTCTAAATTTGCTAAATGGCTATTACCATCACGTCCATTAAAACCATCACGTCCATTAATACCAGTAGCTCCAGTAGGTCCTGCTACAGTTGATGCTGCTCCGGTTAATCCAGTTGGGCCTGTAGGTCCAGTAGTTCCCTGTACTCCAGTTGAACCAGTTGCTCCTGTATTTCCAGTAGTTCCTACAGTTCCTTGTACTCCAGTTGAACCAGTTGCTCCTGTATTTCCAGTAGTTCCTACAGTTCCTTGTACTCCAGTAGTTCCTTGTACTCCAGTTGAACCAGTTGCTCCTGTATTTCCAGTAGTTCC